>TARA_B110000037_G_scaffold222122_1_pt1 | contig 12593 bp, 10 predicted proteins | sample TARA_B110000037 | Tara Oceans TARA_B110000037 (sample SAMEA4397196) | marine metagenome | biome: Polar Biome; feature: [MIX] marine epipelagic wind mixed layer (ENVO:01000061); material: water (ENVO:00002006), including particulate matter (ENVO:01000060) such as... | depth 10-100 m
TAGTATTTAGCATATTAATTACTTCTCGGTTATTTTTAGATAACTGATTTTCAATTATTTCTTGGTATCGGAGTAGCTTGGCTGCATGGTAACCCCCAATCGATTTATGAAAATATGAAGTACGCGCATCGGTAAAAGGATTTACACTAACATTAAACACCCTAAAATGAGAGTCTGGGTCAGCCAATATTTGCTGGTCAGCAAAGTTTGGCGCGTGTATATTGCTAAACTCTTTGCTTTTTACAAAATCATCTTCGTTTAAATAACGTTTGTCAACCATCCACAAATCAGAAATAATTAACAGGCCTAATGCTGCCAAGAAATATTCTCTTTTTAATTTCTTTTGAATAAATCCAAAAAGTACAACTGCGCTCAATAAAATGTAAATAATACTTCTAATTGAATCAGACCTCAACATAGAAGCTCGATCTTCTTTAATTTTATCAACAGGCCAACCAGCTGTTTTTAATTGAACATCACTCGCTGCAGTAAAATCATAAATATAACTACCAAACAATCCAAAAACAATCACAAGCCCTAAACTCACAATCAATGAATCTTTTAGGGCTTTCATTATTTCGTGTTTATTTCGTTGAGCACTTAACAGTTCCTGTATCATCAAAGCCCCTAGAAAAGGAACAGTAATAGAAAGCATAATCAAAGACATTGAAGGCGTTCTGAATTTGTTGAACATTGGCATATAGTCAAAGAGGAAATGAGAAACAAAACTAAAATGCCTTCCCCAGGCAAGAATAATCATGAAAATGGAGAAACTTAAAACCCAGTATTTAGTCCGTCCTTTCAGGAAAAACATGGCAAAAACAAAAAGAAAAAACAACACTACTCCAATGTAAACAGGGCCCGATTGAAAGGTTTGTTCGCCCCAGTACGTTGGAATTTGCTTTAAATATTGTTTAGGGAAACCTGATTTTGCTATGGCAGAATTTGCATCCAAAGCTTCGTATGAAGCACCACCCATAAAATGAGGTATTATTAAAGTAAAGCTCTCCATCATTCCATAACTCCATCGCATGGCATAATCTCGATCTAATCCAGAACCCTTATTTTTAGCGTCTTTGTCGTTTAAGATTAACTCAGATTTACCACCTCGTATGGTTTCTTTTGAATAATCTAAGGTTGTCCAAAGTTTGCTTATGGTTGGGCCAAAGCCAATTAATGCTGCTAAGAAAACGGTTCCAGTTGCTTTTAGAAAAGGGTTAAGGGTTTTTGTTTTAATAGCATTGTAAAATTCAAATGCACCAAAAAACAGCAACATAAGAATTAAATAATAGGTTATCTGAAAGTGATTTGAGGTAAGATGTAAACATAAAAATAAGCTCATAATAGCTGCGCCTTGTAATAACTTTTGCCGATAAATAAGTAATACACCAGCTAAAACTCCTGGTGCGTAGGCCAGAGTTCTTATTTTCCAATTATGACCTGCCTCAATGCTAATAACATTAAATGAAGACAACGAAAAGCCAAAAGCCATGATTACCGAAAGCCATGGATTAATTCCTAAGGTAATTAGCAAAACATAAAAGCTTATTGACATCAAAACAAAAATGGATACTGAACCAGACCCCAGATTTGCTAAAACCCGATTAATTTTTTCACCGATATTTCCATTATGAAGAATTGACATTTGAAAAGATGGCATTCCACTAAATAACCTTGAATTCCAAAGAGCTTCCTCTCCATTTGCTTTACGATATTCTACTAATTCTTGATTGTTGCCTATACCATGAATTACATCACCAGACCTAAGTACTTTTCCTTGTAAAAGTGGACTTTGATAAATGGTAGGAACTGCGATAAAAAGTATGAGCGCAATTATATGTGGAAGAAATTTTGATTTTGTCATTTTCTGAAAACGTTGATTGAATTAATTTTTGAAATCGCTTTAGTCACCAAATCTGTTTTAACTTTTAAAGCAATATAAAGAATGATAAATAACAAAGCAAAACTAAAAGTCCTTATTAGAACATCTAAGTAAGGGTTTTCAAACTCAGGCGAAAAATAGTTAAGAATTAGACAAACTATCGACATAATAAGCAATTTATGATAATCTGTAGTAAATGGGGTTAGTTTGAATTTTTTTAAGACAAACCAATGCTTTAAAAGGTTAAATATAACTAATGATACCGTTGTTGCATAAGCGGCACCTTCAATTCCATATTTAGGGATTAGAAAATAATTAAGTGAAAATGCAATCAACACTAAGAAGGTAATGAACAAGGAGTTTATCTTGTAGTGTTTGGACAGCGATAAAATGTAACTATTTGCACCAAAAGATATATCGAATAGTCTCCCGAATCCAATTATCAAAATAATAATTTTAGCTTCTTTGAAAATATCACCATTGGGCATTATTTTAAAAATATTATCTGCATTTATCCAAATCACTAAAAATAAAACAACACCTGCAAAAAAAGTGTTAATGGCAGTTTTTTTATAAATTGAATCAACTTTTTTGAAATCTTTTAATTTAAACGATTCAGCAAGAACGGGAGATGAGATTTGCTGAATTGCCCTTCGAGGCATATCAATAACGGCAGCAATAAAAAATGAAATGCTGTAGATACCGGTTTTTTCGATGCCTGAGAAAACTCCTAACATCAAAATATCAAGGTTTTCAATAATTAGCATACTGCCCCCAGATATTATTAGGAAGAGGTTATATGTTTGAAATTCTAAATGTTTTTTAAACGATTCAAAGGGCTTTTGCCAACTTAATTTCAGAGCGCCCAACTTTATGAGGTAGGCTATGTGGATAAGCGCAACAACCAAAAGGATGGTGTCTAAAATTAATATGAATTGATTAAAAGTAATGTACTTAAGGAAGTATACAAGCACTAAAATTATAATTAGACTTTTTTGAATTACTTGCTTGAAAAAAAATGGTACAGATATTCGATGAAGAGTCTTGGAATATTCAGTGGTTAAGTTAATTAACGCCATACAAAACATAAGAAAACTAACGTGGTATCCAAACCCCTCTATATACGTAGCTTGGCGGCCATAAAATTGCTGCCAAACTTCGGATAAGCTTATGCTAATTGTAAATGCAACTAGAAAGCCTACCAGAGTTTGACGTAAAACCAAAGCAAAAAGACCATTATGTCCGTTATTTTTATTTTTATAAAAGGGGTAATATTTCCCAAGCCCACCGCTGCTACCAAGTGGTATAAATGCTGCAATAAGTGTTGCTGCGCTTAAAAGTATTCTATAAATTCCAATCTCATCTGGGGATAAGCAATACGGAAATACTACTAAATTTGAAATGTATCCTAATATTACTCCGAAAAAAAGGACGATGGTGGATTTTCCACCTTGCCGTGCGATTATTCCCATAATTTGATCCCTGCTAATATTACATTTGCCATCAGAACTCGCAATGTTGATTTTTATTTTTAAATTAACAAAATTTAGCGGTTGATATATTTAAAAAATAATTAATTTGATGACAAAAGTACTTCCTAATGTTGTTATTTCTGGAGCTCCTAAATGCGGCACTAGTTCCTTGTTTTATTGGTTAACAGCACACCCAAATATTTGCGGTAGTAGAGTAAAAGAAACTTTTTATTTTTTTGATAAAATAAACCCAAGATTCAATAAAAACGCCAATTTTATAGAACATGGGCTATCCAAATACTCACAGTTTTGGAGTCATTATAAAAATGAGGATGTGGTGATTGAGGCATCAGCTCCTTATATATACCAGCAAAACGCGATTAAAGAGCTATCCAAACTTGAAAAACAGCCAAAAATCATTTTCATTCTCAGAGAACCCGCGGCAAGACTTTATTCTCTTTTTAACTTTGATAAACATAGATTAGGTTATTACCCGGGTTCATTCAACTTTTCAGATTTCATAGATAAACAGAAAAGCGTAACTGATCGACGATCACAATATGATGAAAGCAAATATATGTACTATATAGAGCAATGGATGCAAGCGTTTCCAAAAGAGAATATTTTGGTTTATCAATTTGAACATTTGTTAAAGGATAAAGTTGCTTTCATGAAAAATATAGCAACGGACATTGGAATCGACAATGAGTTTTACACTCATTTTGATTATTTTAAAAGAAATGAAACAAGAAGTATGAAATCACATAAACTTCATCATTTAGGCTTGAAACTGCAACCATATTTTCCTCAGTTTATTCAGGAAAAAGTATTGTTACCGCTCTATTTAAAGGCAAACTCAAAGCCTTCTCCTTCTAAGTCCGAGAAAGAAAAAGACCTTCTTTTACAGCTGAAAAGTGAATTTAGACCTTTAAATGAAAACCTATTTGGCGCATTCGCAAACCTAGATCCAAAATATTGGAACTAGGATATTAAAACTTGATTGTTAATGAATCTCAATTAATAGCTGATTAATTAAACCGCTTTTCCTATTTTTACTGAGTTTTTTAAATACTATTATGCAGAAATCATTTGTAGTCTTGATTTGTTTGATGTTTTCAAGTATATTAAGTTTTGGGCAATTTTTTTCTTGGATTGAAAATGGAGGAGGATCAGAGTCAGATGCTGCCACTCAAGTAACGACTGATGGAGCAGGTAATGTTTATGCGGTAGGTAATATACAAGGTGCGGGCATTGCAGCATCGTTTTACTCAGATTCTGTTACAACCGTTGATAGCGGCGATATCTTCTTAACCAAAACTGATAGATACGGGAACCCTCGATTTTTCAAGAAGTTTGGATCAAGTAAAGTTGAGAATTTAAATGCTGTTGCCGCTGAGAATAACATGGTCGTAATTGGAGGCGATATTCAATCGCAAATTCAATTTGGTGCAGTTTCTTCTACAAATTTAGGAGCTTCATTTTTTGTAACGTCTTTAGATACATCGGGATCAGTCAACTGGGTCTTCAACACTGACTCTGTTTTTTCGATGAATACTCCTTCAATTACTGGAGTTGAAATTTCAAATGGGAATGTGTATGCCTGTGGGTACTTTTATGATGTTATTTATATTGGAAATCAAGCATTTACAGGTCCAGCCGGTATTAAAACACCATTTATTTTAAAATTAAACTCATCCGGAGTGTTTCAATGGTTCCATCAGCTGACTGTTACGGGTAGCAGTCAATTTAACTCTTTAAAAGTTGGATCTAACGGAAGTATTTATGCTGCTGGATTCTTTAGAGGGTCTTTAAGTGATGGAGCAATAACTGTGAATTCATCAGGAAATGCTGACATGTTTGTTATGAAACTAAACTCTTTAGCTAGTCCAATTTGGGTACAGAAAATTGGAAATACTGGAAACGAAGGAATTAATTCAATCGATGTTAATCAAAACAATATTGTTTTAGGAGGTTATTTCAATGGACAAGTAAATTTTTTGGGAACGAATAAATTCTCGAAAGGTTCAGAGGATGGGTTTTATGCTCTGATGGATACTGTAGGTATTATGAAATGGGTAGAGGCATTCGGGGGGGCAAAAGCTGAGCAATGTTTGTCTGTTTCAATAAGTGATAGTAACAAAATTGCTGTTGGTTCATATTTAAATGACATTCCGTCAATTAAAGGGAAAAATTTCACAACTAAAAAGTTACTTGGATTTATTCTATTAGTTGATACAAACAACAATTTGCTCAAACTCAGAACATTGAATGAAAACACACATCAAGCAATTACAGGGGTATCTTTTTACAAGGACGATGAGCTTGCTGTTTGTGGCTATATGATTGGAACTACCGATTTCGCTCCATATGGAGAGTTAAAAACTAAAGGTAAAAAGGATTTCATCGTCGGTAAGTTGAAATTTTGTGGGGCGCTAATTCCTGCTCCAATAGCTCTAAATGGAGATTCTACAATTTGCGATGGTGATTCAACTACTTTATTTACTACCAATGTTGCCAACAAATCTCATAGTTGGTTGAAAAATAATGTGCTAATTTCAGATCAACAGAATCTATTTTTGGCCGTTTTTGATTCGGGAGTATATCAAGTAATTGTTAACTTCGATGGTTGCGAAGACACATCAACTTCAATTAAAATAAATGTTAATCTAAGCCCAGTAGTATCAATTGACCCATTCACAAATCAATGTGTAGGAATGGATTCAGTTACCTTAACTCAAGGCGTTCCTACAGGAGGTATTTTTTCTGGAATAGGAGTAGCAAACAATAAATTTGATCCTAATATTGGTAAAGGTGTTTATTCTTTAGATTACTCAATGACCAACAGCTTTGGCTGTACAGATACTGCCACTAGAAATATGTTAGTTGATTCAGTGCCTTTGGTTTCCTATTCAGGAATTGTTAATTTATGCTCTCACGATACTTTCTTAACTTTATCTGGAGGGCTTCCGGTTGGTGGTGTTTATTCAGGAATAGCGGTGATTAATGGTATTTTTGATGCCCGTGTAGGTTTTGGAACTTTTGAGGTTTATTACACTCTGACTACCAACCTTGGATGTTCAAGTATTGATACAAACTATGTTCAGGTTGATACGTTACCTAAAATAGATATAAAACCATTAAATAATATATGCTTATTTAACGGGCAAATATCCCTTGATCATGCGGCTCCATCGGGGGGTACATATATTGGAGGAGGAGTAACAAACAATGTATTTGATCCATTGCAAACCGGTGTAGATACGTTTTGGTTAACATATGAATTTACGGCTTTGAATGGATGTAGTAATTCTAGAACTTCTACAATTACAGTTGCAGATGCGCCGAAACCTCAACTAGTTGATAGTGTTGAACTTTGCTACAAAACGCCACTTAAATTATCCTTACAAAATTCATATACTCAATATTTATGGGAAGATGGTTCGACAGGTTTATCACTAGACTTTGATGCTCAAAACCTAAAGGTTGGTGGCCAGTTTATAGGTGTTACGGTTTACGATGATTTCGGGTGTCCAGGTTTTGACTCTACATACGTTTTGGTTGATTATTGCCAAACTGTTGAGGTTACTCCTAATCCAAATTTTGGTGCTTTTAATATTAGTATCAACTCCTTTGAAAATGATTATGCAAACCTGAAGCTAGTAAGCAGTCAAGGAAAGATTATTTTACATAAAGAGTTGGATATATTGCCTGGTGAAAACACCTATTATATTGATTTATTTTCGCTTTATTCAGGTATATATACTTTAGTTATTGAATTTGATGACAGGTACTTGCATAGACAAGTTATGATATTAAATCAGTATTAAAAATCCGCTTTTAAACTAAGGTCTAAGCTGTTTATTTGGTGAGTTAAAGCACCAACAGAAATATAATCAACCCCACATTTAGCGTAATCTGAAATCGTATTAAGATTAATGCCACCTGAAGATTCAATTTCACATGCACCGTTGATTAAATTAACAGCCGACTTGGTATTATCAACGGTGAAGTTGTCCAGCATTATTCTATTGGCAATTCCTGACTTTAAAACTTCTTCTATTTCAATAAAGTTTCTTGTTTCAACTTCAATTTTAATATTGAGGTCTTTACTTTTTAAATATTGTGTTGTTTGCTCCAATGCTTTTGTTATGCCACCTGCAAAATCAACATGATTGTCTTTGATCATAATTAAGTCGTAAAGCCCAAAACGATGGTTAGTGCCACCACCAATGCGAACAGCTTCTTTTTCAAAATATCTAAGGCCAGGTGATGTTTTCCTTGTATCCAGTACTTTTGCTTTTGTACCCTCAGTTTTCTCTACATACTTTGAGGTTAATGTTGCAATTCCACTCATCCTCTGCATGAAATTCAGTGCAAGTCTTTCAGATTGGAGAATTTTTTGGGCATTTCCGGTTACTGAAAAAGCAATATCACCATATTTTACAACATTACCATCATTTAGGTAAGAGTCAATTTTTGCTGAATTATCAATAGTATTAAAAATGTATTTCGCCACTTCAATTCCTGCCAAAACACCATATTCTTTAACTAATAATTTAGCTTTTCCAATTGCATCTTTTGGAATGGTCGAAAGAGATGTATGGTCACCATCTCCTATATCTTCTGAAATAGCTAGGTTTATTAATAGTTTAGCGTTTTCTGTCAACATTTAAGTTTTTCTTATATGATTGCCGCAAATGTAATAGTTAAAAACCCATATTTGAATTATGATTATTGAGCTTTGGGCAATCGGTAAAACTTCTTTTTCATTTGTTGATGAAGGCGAGCAAGTGTTTGTTAAAAGATTAAAAAACTACACAAAGTTTGATGTTAATATTATTCAACCTCCTAAGAAGAAAAGTAAGGTTTCAGCCGAAATAAAAAGGAATGAAGCTATATTGATTCTGAATAAACTAGAGATCACTGATTTTTTAGTATTACTAGATGAAAATGGCAGAGAACATTCTTCTAGGACTTTTTCAGGTTGGATAGAAAAATTACAAGTTACAGGTAAAAGGAAGTTGGTTTTTTTAATTGGAGGTGCTTTTGGCTTTGATGCTTCAGTCTATGAACGATCAAATGCGAAGGTTTCGCTATCAAAAATGACTTATTCTCATCAGCTTATTAGACTGATATTTCTAGAGCAGTTGTTTAGGGCTTTCACAATAATTAGAAACGAGCCATATCATAATGATTAACTAAACTTTCCTGGATCAATAAGTTTTTGAAGCCCTATTTTTAAAGGAGTAAGATCTCTTTTAAGCACATTTTTCATTTTGGTAATGTCCGTTTGCCTTCTGGTCATATTTCCTTCTTTTAGTGCAGGTAAATGTATAATGTTTGATTTGGAGTTCGTTAGACTTATAATAGTTTGAGCTAATTCCAGAACCGTAATTACAATGTCGTTATCAATGTTAGCAACATCATTTACATAAAGATTGGTTTCAAATATTTTGACCGTGACCTCTATACTATCAGAGACATGGCAAAAAGTTCGTGTCTGAGAGTTGTCTCCATAAATAGTAATTTCCTTCATTTATTAAATGCGGCATTTAAGAATTTAGAAATCACAAAATCTGTCTTTTGCTTTGGTCGGTAAGGATTTAAAAATAGTATAATCTAAATTATATTCTTACTCATAAGATAGGCAAAACGCTTCGCCCACATTTATTACTATAGCATAAGGCAATCTGTTGTTTAGTGGCCTGGTGCGTTCGTTTTGTGGTAATTCAACTGGCTTGCCATAAACTTCATATGAAGAAGAATAAAAGACTCTTTCCACACTTTAATTTTTAGATAGTTCAAGGATATTTTTGATTCCATCAATATCCTCTAGCACAGATACAGGATTAGTTAATGTTCTTTCATCCCATACCATAGCCGCATAATGGAATACATAATCAAAGGGCTTGGATGTCATTATTGGAGCTAAATCATCATACTTATTAGCAATTGTGATTTTTTCTCTCGTTCCGGTTAAATAGGTATCAATTAAAGTAACTCGCTAATTTTTGTTTTTGACTAATTCATCTGCTAATGAACTAGGGATAAATCCTGTTCCTCCTGTTATTAAAATTCTAATCGTTTTGTTGGCTGGTTATTAATTCTTGTTCCCATCTCCAAGCATCAGCCATTGCTTGTGTAAGTGATTTTTCAGTTTTCCAATTTAGAATTTTATTGGCTTTTGATGTATCTCCGTATACGGCCTCAACATCACCTGCACGACGATCAGCAAAGTGATAATTTATTTCAATACCTGTTGCCTCGTTAAACGCATTAACCATATCAAGTACAGAAATACCTACACCCATTCCCAAATTGAAAATGTCATACTTATTATTATCTTTATTCTCATCCAGTTTTTTCACTGCTTTTAAATGTGCTTTTGCCACATCAACAACATGAATATAATCACGTACGCAAGTTCCGTCTGGAGTGTTCCAATCTTTTCCGAAAATTTTTAATTCATTTCTAAGTCCTCGAGCCGTTTCGGTAATATAAGGCACTAAATGATGCGGTTCAGAAGTTTGAAATTCACCAATTATTGCGCTCTCATGAGCACCGATAGGGTTGAAGTACCTTAAGGAGATAGCGTTGATGTCTGATGACTGCACAGTATCTTTAATAATATCTTCACAAATTTGTTTTGTATTGCCGTAAGGAGAAATTGCTGGCTGAATAGGAGATGTCTCATTAACAGGTAATTTTTCTGGATTCCCATATACGGTGCAAGAAGACGAAAAGACCAAATTGCCAATTTTGAACTCGATCATGCATTGAAGTAAATTTATGGTTGAAACAAGGTTGTTGTGGTAATACTTTAAAGGATCGTTAACCGATTCATTAACTAAAAGGTAAGCAGCAAAATGAATAACCGCAGAGATATCTGGATGGCGTGAAAACAAACCCTTCAATTCATTTTTATTGCACATTTCTATTTTTTCAAAAATGATTTCTTTTCCAACTATTTTCTCAATTCTAGCTTTTACTTCGTATCCTGATTCAGATAAATTATCAATTACTACCGGAGTGTAACCAGCATTGATTAATTCAACCACTGTATGAGAGCCTATATATCCAAGCCCGCCGGTAACTAATAACTTCATAAGTTAAATTTGCTACAAATGTAAGTATTGACATCATTTAGATGATTATTTTTCGTTCAATGGAGCTTAATACAAGATTTTAGCTTCATTTGCAACCAATGAAGTTACAATCCCTATTATATTTAGGTACTAAAGAAATTGGTTCAGTTTTGTTCAAGTATTTGTTGGAGAATCATCATAATAAAACAATAGACATTGTAGGTGTATGTTCAAATAATAGGTCATTAGGAACCGATTTTAAATCGGTCAATGAACTTGCATTGATTTACGGTATAAGGGTATTTAAAAACGTAAACGAATTACTTGATACAACTTCAGTTGATTTCATTTTGTCTGTACAGTTTGATAAGATACTAAAGCAAAGCCAAATTGACAAAGCAAAGAATTTAGCCATAAATGTTCATATAGCACCACTCCCTGAGTACCGAGGCTGCAATCAGTTTTCTTTTGCTATTGCAGATGGTGTAAATGAGTTCGGTACAACTATTCATAAATTAGAAAAAGGGATAGACTCCGGTGATATCATATTTGAAAGTCGTTTTGCTATTCCAGAAAACTGTTTTGTGAAAGAGTTATATAATTTGGCTTTTAATGAAACCGTGGAACTTTTTAAGAATAAATTTATTAATATTATCCAAGGGAATTACAACCTCATTCCTCAAAATAAATTCTCTGATAAAAGAGCCTCATCAATTCATTATAGAGAGGAAATAAATAAGCTGAAGATTATTGACAATAAGTGGGATAAAGAAGAACAAAAAAAAATCTTTAGAGCTACTTTTTTTCCGCCTTTCCCAAACCCAATTTTGAAAAAAGGAGACTCTTTTAATGAGGTTGATTTAAATTGGTACAATAGCTTATAATGAGAATTATATTTTCAGTAACCAACGATTTGAATTTTGACCAGCGGATGGCAAGAATTTGCAGTGCATTAAGTGAAGCTAATCACAAAGTAACACTTGTTGGAAGGAAAAAAATAAACTCTAAAACATTAAAAGAAAAACCATACAAGCAATATAGATTAAACATGTTTTTTCAAAAAGGAAAAATGTTTTATGTTGAATACAACATTCGATTGTTCTTCTACCTTTTATTTGAAAAAGCAGATGCTTATTGTGCAATTGACCTGGATAGTATTTTACCTCATTATTTGGTGACAAGAATTAAAACCGCACATTTCGGATACGATGCACATGAATACTTCGCCGAAATGGAAGAGGTTGTTATTAGGCCCACTATTAAATCTATGTGGAAGAGGATAGAAAGAATGTGTGTTCCGAAAGTAGATTTTGCTTATACCATATCAAATAGTTACAAAAAATTGTTCGAAGACGAATACAATGCAAGATTCGAGGTAATTAGAAACGTATGTAGACTAGAAGATTTAAATGAAGTTGATTCAGGCGCAGGCCCCTTTGTTCTTTACCAAGGTTCGGTAAATGTTGGCAGAGGATTGGAACAACTTATTGAAGCCATGCAAAAAGTTAATGCCAATTTAATTATTTGTGGAGCCGGAGATGTATTGGAAGAATTGAAAACGTTAGCAATTAAATTAAAGGTTCAACATAAAGTTGAATTTAAAGGATATGTTGATCCAATTGAACTAAGAAAATTAACACCACAAGCAGCAGTAGGGGTTACATTCTTTACAAACGATGGTTTATCAAATAAATATTCATTAGCAAACCGATTTTTCGACTATTTCCATGCGGGCGTCCCTCAGTTGGCTATGAATTACCCTGAATACAGCGCATTTAATAACAGTTTGGAAGTAGCTTATCTAATTGACAAGGTTGAAGTTAAGCAAATTGAAATGGGTTTAAATAAAATATTGTCTAATCCATCTTATCATCACGGCTTAAAAGTCAATTGCATGATAGCAAGAGCTGAACATAATTGGCAAAAAGAGAGCGAGAAATTAATTAAAATTTACGCAGACTTGGATTAGTCCTTAGTCGCAGAGATCACCCTTTCATTTGAATTCAATCCTAACTTATCTGTGTCAAGCTCAAAATTAGACGGTGTTAAAATTTTAATGATAAATCCGGTTAGTTTTAAGCGCTCAACAAAATCATCGAAACTATACCATCTTACATGATCTTCTTGTCCAAAGTGTTTTAACCTTTCTTGTGG
>TARA_B110000037_G_scaffold30308_1_pt1 | contig 12588 bp, 18 predicted proteins | sample TARA_B110000037 | Tara Oceans TARA_B110000037 (sample SAMEA4397196) | marine metagenome | biome: Polar Biome; feature: [MIX] marine epipelagic wind mixed layer (ENVO:01000061); material: water (ENVO:00002006), including particulate matter (ENVO:01000060) such as... | depth 10-100 m
AAAAACGGAAAGATAACCCATATAAGAAAAAAGGACAAGCCCGTACTAGCTGGTTTGACGGATGGGACAATATGCAAATGGATTCGGATGCCGGTGATTTTGATGAATCTTATGTTGTAGAGGCATCTATGGAAAATGCCGCTGCAGAATTAGAGGCGTATGCAAAGAAAAGCGGTGGAATGGACAAAAATACATTTATGAGAGTTGCAAATCTTTTGAAGACTGGCCATCCAGATAAACTGAAATCTTATGTCAATAATATGGATACGGACCCCAGAGAATATGTTGCAATGCTTTTGAAAAAACATATCGGTAAAAAATCAACAGAAAAAATGATGGACATTAAGTTTCGCGGCGAATCTATTTCATGGGAAGACGCAGAAACTTTGCGGGCCGCCGGTGTTAAACTCGATGAAATCTCAAGCGATATGAAAAAAAGATATAATAAGTCTGCTCTAAAAGACAGAGACCAACAGAAAAATACTTTGAAGAGAGCAGATGATGTGAGTTCCAAAGTTGTAGATGATGCTGTTACAGATAATGCCTCTCCAAGTCAAACCAATAGTAGATTTGCAAAATTGGATAAAATCAAACAAAAGGCAAACAGAAAATTGACCAATCGTCGGAAAGGACTTGCAACGCCGGGCAAGGGTTCGACAACAAAAGTGAAAGACCATTTCGGAATGGCTGAAGATGTCGAACATCTTATCGAGGCTTCTGATAAGCAGGACGCCAAAGAAATGTCAGAAATTGTGCGTGAAATGAATCCTAAATATACCGATGCACAAGTTGCGAAAGAAGTAGAAAAAATGGCAATGGAAAAGTATGACAACAAACAACGCGCAAAGAAAATCGCAGCACATATCTAAATAGGAGAGTAACATGCAAGATTTACCAAAATGGGCAAAACCCGCCGGATGGATGAAACACGCAGTCGCAACAAATCGCGGATGGGTTAATGAGAAAACCGGAGAACTTTATAAAAACAAACGTCAACTTAAAGATCGTATTGACGCGCTGTCGCCCGCCCCTGCTCCAAAGGTAGTGGCTTCTGCTCCAAAGGCAGACACCCCCAAGAAAAAAGTGGCAAAAAAGAAATCAGACGACTAAACTCTAATTAAGTGACAATGAGTAATAATGAATAATTTTGATATTTTGAACGAATCTAATGTTTTTAACTACCAGATGAAATCTTATGACAATCCGCAATGCCACAGCATGGATGAATTTTTGGATGATATGAAACGGATAAAGTACGTCAAACGTCTTTTCCACAAGTATCATACCAAAGACATTTTAAAAGAAAGATTGGTCATAAATCATCTGGTAGTTTTATTCAATGTTTTAGGAAATGAGGCCTGTACTAGAATATTGTTTCTCAAAATCGAGGAAAAACAATACTATATTCTTGCCAGTTTTCTGCATTTTTTGCACAAACTACCAGACACGATTGATGGAATAAATGGTAAAACTATGCACACACATGAAATAAATTTAGACACGAAAATAATTAACGCGCTCGAGGATATTTAATGGCTTCCGTATTTAATGCATACCTTGCATATAGATTTATAAAAATACTCACATCAAAATGGGAAGATACCGATGCTTATGCAAGTGGTGTAGTTGATGCGTCTGGAAACCAGTTAAAAAAAACCGGCGACTTGAAAACGTCAGATGAAAAAAAGTCGTATACAATATTTCACAAAATCATTTTTAATATCAAAAGATTGTTGCAGAGATTTCCTGGCGGCAAATCGAGAATTGCGAGTTATGCAGCCGCTCTGTCTCTGTTACGAGAAAGCAATGAAGTGCGGCAGACCGATAAGGATATCCTCGAAAATATACTGATCGAACATATCAACAAACTCGAAGAGACTCTGCACGAAAAGTCTCTGTTGACTGAAGAAATTGCAAACTCTGTCGGTACGGGTGCTGCATTGGGAAATTTTATTCAAAAACCTTTTACCTTTGCAGGCATGAAAGGATTTAAAGTAACTTCTGACGCATACAACAAATTCTTACACGGTAAGAAGAAATATGCAAGATGGGACAAGTTCCTACGCAGAGAAGATGCGACAGAAATCCGCGAATATATTAAGAAAAACCCTAAAGCGAAAGTTGTGTTGCAGGACGAAACACATGGTAGTATGGTAATTATGGTAAGGGATTTGTAGGGAAAAATTATGTTTTTTTTATCTATGTTTAAAGGAATGAAAATATATTTGTTACTAGCACTTGCCGCCACGATAACTGGTGGCTACTTTTACATAGACCGACTGAAAAATAACATAGACACACTGAAGATAAATAATTCTAAATATGAAGATGCGATCACAAGTAAAGATGCAGAGATCGTAAGACTTAACGAAAATGTAATAGAAGTTAGAGAAACAAACACACGAATAAGAAATAAGAGCGCAAAACTGACAGGTGAAGTAACGGCATTAAGAGATAAACTTTCTAAACATGACTTGGGATTTCTCGCAGAGAATAAACCGGCCCTAGTCGAAAGTGTTATTAATAATGCGATAAAAAATGACTTAAAAGATGGACTGATCGATATAATGGAAAGTGAAAAATGAATAAATATATCATATTATTGACTTCAACTTTGTTTATGAGCGCTTGTTCGACACTAATCCCAGAACCTAAAGTTATTGTCGAAGAAAGATTGATTGAAAAAATACCCCTTGGTTTAGACCGGCCCGCGAATGTTGTATGGAAAGATTTTGAATTTATGGTAGTAACACCGGATAATTATAATGATGTTGTTGAAAAATTAAGATCCGAAGGTAAGAGTATAGCTTTATTCGCAGTAGACGAAGATTCGTATGAGAATTTGTCTTTGACTGTGACCGACATGAAACGATATATAGGCGAACAGAAAATAATAATTGTGGAATATAAAAAATATTATGAGCCTAATAATAATCAAGAGGAATAACAAGAATGGACGATGCGAATAGTTCTGCGCGATTTGACAGAATAGAAGAAAAAATAGATAAACTTTCTGAAGCAATGATTTCCATTGCCAGAGCCGAAGAAAAGATTTTGGCGATGGAATCGAAGTACGTTACGACTTATGAAAGAATGAATAAGTTTTCAGAAAAACTTGATCACATCACATCTCGCGTCGAAGAGAACGGCCGGACCGCTGCCATTTTTCAGAAAGCCTTTTGGATAATTATCGCCACAGCAATCTCTGCTGGGTTTGCACATTTTTTTATGTTATAATTTTCTAAAGGTATTGACAAACATATAGATTTGGTATATATTGGTCTAATGTACTAAATTGGAATCGTGATGCTATATATTGACAAGGCCTATATTCAAAGACTTTCCCCACAACTTGAAGGTTTCACAGAGAAGAAACAAAACCTGTATAACTGCCGGTGCCCACTCTGTGGCGACTCGCAGAAAAAATCATATAAAATGCGTGGGTTTATCTATGAGAAGAAGGGTAAATTTAGATATATGTGTCATAACTGTGGCGCGGGCATGGGACTGTCAGCCCTACTGAAACAATTAAATGTTTCGTTATACGAAGAATATATTATGGAAAAATGGAAGCACGGCAAGAACACCGATGTACCAGAAAAACTAGAAAAAGAAGTTGCACATAAATTCGACTTTACACCCAAATTCAAAAAGAAATGTCAGTTCGAATATGGAGAACGTATTTCCGAGTTACATGAAACTCATCCGAGCCGCATTTACTGTGTCGGCCGACAATTGCCCAAACTGGATGTATTATATCACACGCCCGATTTTAAGATGGTGGTGGATAAGGTTTCTCAAGGTCACAACATACCTAGAAATGAAAAACGAATTGTGATACCATTCTTCAATGAAAAATGTGAACTGATTGCATTGCAGGGTCGCAGTCTCGATCCAAATAATTCGATGCGATACATCACGATCAAAGTTAAAGATGTTCCTAAAATATATGGTTTAGATCGTGTCGATCCCACCGAAACGACATACATCACGGAGGGTCCACTCGACTCTCTTTTCCTAGATAATGCAGTTGCAATGGCGGGTAGTGATATAGACAAAACATTTTTTGATGATTTTTCTAATGTCGTTTTCATATACGATAATGAGCCAAGAAACAAAGAGATAGTAAAGAAAATCGAAAGTGCTATTGACTATGGGTTTTCGGTATTTTTATGGCCAGAAAAGATAAAAGAAAAAGACATAAACGATGTTATCATGTCAGGAATTGATAGTTCCGAATTGCAGAGCATTATAAGTAGAAACACCCATAAAAGTTTAGAGGCAAGACTCAAACTCGCATCTTGGAAAAGATGTTAAAATACCCACAAAAAAGAGGAAAGTATATGTTAAAATTAGTTAATACTGTTAAGGATTCCGATGCCAGAAATGTTATGTCTCAGGCAAAATTTTATGAGTCATATTCGCGCTGGTTAGAAGATGAAGAAAGATACGAAAGTTGGGATGAATCGGTCACGCGAGTCATGAATATGCATCGTGGTTACTACAAACACACAATGTCACCGGAATTAAATTTATTAATTGATGAGGCAGAGGCCGCATATAAATTGCAATATACATTGGGTGCTCAGAGAGCATTACAATTTGGTGGCGATCAACTACTGAAACACCAAATGCGTATGTATAACTGCACATCTTCCTATGCAGATCGCGCAGCATATTTTCAAGAATTATTTTATATTTTGTTGTGTGGTGCCGGTGCGGGTTTCTCTGTCCAAAAACACCACGTTGCAAAAATTCCAGATATCAATGAGCGCAAAAAACAAGCAAAAGGTTGGAAAGTGGAAGATTCGATTGAAGGTTGGGCAGACGCTCTTGGTGTTCTGATGTCATCTTATTTTGTTGCTGGCGGAACATTTCCAGAATTTGAGGCGCGTAAGGTGTATTTCGACTTGTCAGAAATCCGTCCACAGGGCGCGGAAATCTCTGGCGGGTTTAAGGCCCCTGGCCCCGAACCTCTCCGCAAGGCTCTTGATAAGATTGAACATCTGTTGCAATCGCTGGTGCTAGCAGGCGTCACAAGGTTGCAACCTATACATGTTTATGATATCTCCATGCACGCCGCAGACGCAGTGTTAGCAGGTGGTGTGCGCCGCTCTGCGACTATCTGTTTATTCTCGCCAGATGACGAGGAAATGATGGTTGCAAAAACTGGTAATTGGTTTGTTGACAATCCACAACGCGGCCGGTCAAACAACTCGGCGGTAATTGTGCGTGATGAGATTACCAGAGAACAGTTTTCAAATTGTATGAAATCTATCAAAGAATTTGGGGAGCCCGGATTTTACTTTGTGGACAATACAGAACATACTACAAACCCATGCGTCGAAATTGGTATGTACCCCCAAATAGATGGCGAAAGCGGCTGGCAGGGTTGTAACCTTACAGAAATCAATGGTGGCAAATGTACTACAAAAGAAGAGTTCTTTAAGGCGTGTCGTGCCGGTGCGATTCTGGGAACATTGCAGGCAGGTTATACCGAATTTAAATATCTAAACAACACAACACAAAGAATTTTTGCGCGTGAGGCATTGCTCGGTGTATCGGTAACAGGTTGGATGAATAATCCAGACATTCTACTCGATGCAGATATTCAACAACAGGGCGCAGCGATTGTCAAAAAAGTCAATAAAGAACTTGCCCAATTGATCGGAATTAATCAGGCAGCACGAACAACATGCGTCAAACCGTCTGGCAATGCATCTGTGTTATTACAGACTGCATCTGGCATTCATGCGGAACACTCTCCGAAATATATCAGACATGTGCAAATGAACAAGGAAGCAGAAGTTTCTCAGTTGATCGCCCAGTCGAATCCTTACATGGTCGAAGAAAGTGTCTGGTCGACTAGCCGCACAGACTATTGTATCGGTTTCCCTATAATTTCGCCAAAAGGATCGTTGTATAAAGAAGATCTGTTTGGAACTGATTTGTTGGAAAAGGTGCAACTTGTTCAGCAGAATTGGGTTGAGCATGGTACGAATGTTGAATTGTGTGCTGATCCGACAGTTCGTCATAATGTTTCTAATACTGTTACAGTACCAGCATCGCAATGGAATAAAGTAGAAGATTATTTGTTTAAAAATAAAGAATACTTTGCGGGTGTTTCTTTCCTATCTGGTTCGGGTGATAAGGATTATCATCAGGCACCAATGACAGAGGTTTTAGAGGAAGATGAAATTGTTGCAAAATACGGTCGCGGTGCAATGTTTGCTGCGGGGCTGATTGTCGATACTCGCAAGGGTTTTAATAACTTGTGGGAAGCAACATCGATCGCACAAATGTCTGTCGAATATCAGGGTGAAATTTCTGACTTGCGGGCAGAGTGGATTCGCCGATTTAAAAAGTTTGCAGATAACTACTTTTTGGGTAGCACCAAAGAGGCTGAATATTGTCTCAAGGATGTTTTCTTGCTGCATAAGTGGACAAAGATCCAACAAAATCTTATGCCAATTGATTTTAATGCTCAGCTGGAAACCAAGAAATTTACAGACATTGATACAATGGGCGCAGTGGCGTGTCAAGGCGGGGAGTGTGAAATCACTTTTTAAAAAATTAAGTATCCTATATATGATGAATTTATATAAAGGATACTTAAAATGGAAATGATAGGTTGTAATATTTGCGCTGGAGAATTTTCTATCGAAACGCATAACAGCGAAGATGTTCGTTTTTGTCCCATATGCGGAGAGCCTCTTGAAGATTACCTAAATATAGGTGAAGAGGTTGATATGGATAATGATGAATGGTTAGAAGAATAGGTGGAATTGATTATAGTTTAACATGCCCAGCGGTATGTATATACACAGGCGAGAAAGAAAATTTTAACTTTGAAAGTTGTATGGTTTTCTTTCTCGCTAATCAAAAAAAATACGAAGATTTTCAGTATAAAAATATTGAAGGGTCTTTACAGATAAAAAATTACTCTATTGCAGAGGAAAGATATGATTTTATATCGGACTGGGCAATGGATATTTTAATCTCCAATGATATCACAGATGTTGCTATAGAGGACTATAGTTACGGTTCGCAAGGCAAGGTGTTTCATATCGCAGAAAATACCGGATTATTAAAATGGAAAATTTGGCAAGCCGAGATCGAATACAAACTTTTGGCACCTACAGTGATAAAGAAGTTTGCGACCGGAAAAGGAAATGCAAACAAAGAAAAAATGTATGAATCATTTTTACAGGAAACATCGAGAAATCTACATGACGAACTGGGCATTTTGGCGAAATTCCGAAGCGCCGGTAAATCTGCAAAGATCGGCAATCCGATGTCCGACATCGTAGACTCGTATTATATTTGTAAAATGATGCTCGACTCTCAGGAGTGAGCGTAATATAGATAGAGATAAAATAGAAAAATAATACTTGACTCTCGGCCTGTTTTGTGGTACATTAAGGTATAACAAAAGTGGATGATTCGTGAATATCTTTATATTAGACAAAAACCCTAAAGTCGCAGCGCGGTTGCAGTGTGACAAACATGTGGTAAAAATGATAGTAGAAAGTGCTCAGATGCTTTCTACTGCTCACCGTATGTTAGACGGCACAGAAACCCGCCGCAGATCGAAATCCGGTAAAACTATGAGTAAGTACTGGGAACTCTCCGATGTGCGTGAGAGCGTCTTATATAAGGCTGTACATATGGGCCATCCCTGTACCGTGTGGACAATGATTTGCGATAATAATTATATGTGGCACTATGATCATTTTTCAGAATTGTGTCGAGAATACACATACCGTTATGGAAAAGTTCATCTAACAGACACTCTATTGCGTACTGCATTAGCATCCCCACCCAAAAATATTAAAGATGGGTATAAATATGCAACTACTCAATTTCCCTTAGCAATGAAAGCAAACCCCGAATGTATGATTGAAGGTGATCCAGTACAATCATATCAAAAATTTTATCAGACTAAACAGGACAGGTTTAGTATGGTGTGGACAAAACGTAAAGTACCAGAATGGTTCAATCAAAAGGAAACAACATGAACCCTATATTATATATTTTAATGCGAACCGATATGACTTCATTAAATGCTGGTAAAGCGATGGCTCAGGCGAGTCATGCAACCAATGCGTTTATTCAAGAATCAGAAAGAGTGGACGATCCAGAGATAAATGAACTTGTAGAAATGTGGTCAACACAGACTTGGCAGTCGTTTGGTACTGTTTTAGTTTTGGGTTGTACAGAGACGGAAATGAACGAGGCCGTATCTCGCTCAGAGCATCAAGGCGCTGCATTGGAAGGTGTTGTGCATGATCCGACATATCCTGTTCGTGATGGTGCCGTGACACATTATGTTCCAGTTAATACATGTGCATTTATCTTCGGCGACAAGGACGACCTTGACTTTCTCGATGTTTTAGAATTACATGAATAGGTTAAAACTTTTTCGAAGGTGGTACTGCCACCTTCGTCGAGAGGCTGATGAAATGTATGGCCCGGATCGTTGGGATCTTTCATGGTATGCACAATATAACCGTTTTAACTGTATCATGTGGGCATGGTCTAACTCGGCGACACATGAAACTGATGGAAGTTATAGAAAGTTTTGAAAAGGTGTTGACAAAGTATGCATATGTGTGTTATTATTAATAATATAAACAAAACAGAGAAGAGAATATGATTCTAATAGACCTAAGTCAAGTTATCATATCCAACCTAATGACTCAAGTTGGACCCCGTACTACAGAAATCGATGAGATGTTAGTGCGACATATGATATTGACAAGTATACTAAACATAAAGAAAAAATTCTCCGCTGAATATGGCAATATCGTCATATGTTGTGACAATAAAAACTATTGGCGGAAGGATCTGTATCCATACTATAAATATTCGCGGAAGAAAGAAAGAGAAAGATCTGAAATTGATTGGAGCCTGATTTTCAATACGATGAATGATGTCAAACGCGAATTGAAAGAGGTGTTTCCTTATAAGATTATCGAACAAAATCGCGCAGAGGCAGATGATATCATTGCAGTTTTGACGCAGACATTTGCACCACACGAAAAGATGTTGATTATGTCTAGTGACAAAGACTTCAAACAGCTGCAAAAATATCCCAATGTCGCGCAATATAGTCCCATGCAGAAAAAATATTTGCAAGAAGACAACCCTGTAAAATATTTGCGTGAGCATATTATTCGTGGCGACAAATCAGATGGTATTCCCAATTTCCTTAGCGACGATGAGGTATTTGTGGAAAACCGTAGACAGAAACCTATTACAAAAAAACTTTTGTTGGGGTGGATGGACATGTCTAGAACCCCAGAAGATTTCTGTGATGCAAACATGTTAGAACGTTGGAAAAGAAACGAGGCCCTAGTTGATTTAACAAATGTACCCGAAGATATTAGAAAAGAGATTTTGGACAAGTTTGAGCCTGCACCCGCAGGCGACATGAAAAAAGTCTTTAACTACTTTATTAATAATCGTATGATGATGTTGATGGAAGAGATCGACGCATTTAAAGAAAAAGATTATAAATCTTATCACGAACTAGACGTTATGAGGACGGCATGAAAGAAAAAGCAAAAAATTATAAGTGTTACTCTAAGGTAATACCGATCGTATTTCAAGACCATTGCTATGGTTTTGAGGTTAAAATGACTGAAGTGAATAGTATTTGGTCGCAAGATGGCAGATCTGTCGTTTCAAAGAAATTCTTTGTCGACGAAACAAAGGCCAAAAATTATGCGGAAACCGTTAGAGTTTAAAACTCTAACGGCCCACGAAAGGCGGAATTGTGTATATAGTTGAAAATTTTCTTCGACGTGAAGATCATCAAAAAATTGAAAAATTTATCTATTCAGACGATTTTGAATGGAAATATGTCGCTTTCAAATCCATACCCAGAGATGATGACATACAATCCGATCATGGATATCATAATCAACAGATGTCTAGAACTATCTATAATAGCGTTACGGGTGTGCGTGATATGAAATATTTACCACATTTTATGCCTGTGGCCACCCTACTTTCACCATTTGCTGCGTTGAGAATGAAAATTAATTTTCAATTTCCATGTGCAGAGGTTGTTCAGAGTCCATTTCATCATGATATTGTGATTGAACAAATTCCTAATGATGTCAAAGTTTATACTGCGATTTTGTATTTAAATACAAACAACGGGCACACTATTTTTAATGACACTGGGGAGAAAATAGAAAGTAAAAGAAATCGGTTGGTAGTGTTTGATGCAAGGAGGGCCCATGCAGGAACAAGTTTTACAGATGCGCGGAATAGGATTGTTATTAATATAAATTTCATTCCATCGATCGAAACTGAGAAGTTTTTAGAAAGAAATAACGTTTACTATAAAAAAGGCAACCAATAATATGCAACAATATCCTATCGTATTTGAAAACTTTTTTTCTGATTCTGAGTGCAAAACTCTTTTAGAACTGGCCACAGACAATGAAGAACTATTTGAAATGACTGCATGTCCCATTCCAAGATGGGACAAAAGAAATATCCACGCATATATGCTTCAAAAGAATCATAAGACCGAACATACCGTTCTTTTAGAGGTAGCAGAACGGATACAAAATAAAATTCGAGAAATTGAAAATGACAAAAATGTTTGGTTAGAAGTCCCTATGTATTCACGTTGGCTGCAGGGTGATGATTTGATGCCCCCACATGCAGATAATATAGAACCGGATGGAATAACACCAAACAGTTCGCCATGGAGATCGCACGGAGTTGTTTTATATTTGAATGATAATTTTTTGGGTGGAGAACTATATTATGAAAATCACGACATGACAATAAAACCAATGGCTCGGTCTTGTGCCATTCATCGCGCGGGCCTTGTGGACCGACATGGAGTTCTCGAGGTGCAAAAAGGAACACGCCATACAATAGTGACATTTGCGTGTGTCGATAAAAATTATGTTGATAAACAAAAATATAGTTTCTTGGATGGATATAACGAAATGTACAAATGATAAAATCTTCAAATTGAGCCCTTGACAAGTGCCGACTAGCCTGATACATTATTAGTATAGAAAGAATCACTTGTCACTGAAAGGACAAAAAATGCAAGATCAAATCGCAACTCTCCTCGAAACAATCAAGTCAGATTATGCCATGTTTACTTCGCGTGGTGATGCCGACAAAGTGTTGACAGATATCAACAAAGAAATGATTGCCGAGTTCAATGAAGGACTGAGTGTCAATGAGGGTAGTAAATATATCAAAATCATGACCAAAGGTTCTGTTTGGGGATTTGTTGTCAAAGGCGACAATGACAAAAAATTCCGCAAGGGTGATCTTCTAAAAGCCGCAGGATGGGCAACCCCTGCTCGGAACCACGCTCGGGGAAATATCCTAGACGGTGGTTACACAATTCAGTGGACAGGACCACTTTATATGTAAAAAGATTTGAGGGGGGGTTGACACCCCCCCTTTTTTGTGGTATGATGTTCTTGTAAAAAGAATCAGTATGAAAGAGAGTGAAAAAATGGAAACTGTAATAGAAGATATCAAACCCCGCATTGCTCAACCTCCTAAAACTAATGGGATGTTTGTTGTGTCAATCGGGCATATTGCTTTGTCACAGATTGAAGGAATGAAAGGAACTAATGAAGGACGAGAACTTGGCACGGATGCGGAAAAAGTCAATGGCCATATGAGAAACATCAAAGATGGCAATTACATTGGTGAACACCATGTACCGCCTGTTGTCAGGGAAAATGGCATATGCCCAAAAACAGGATTGACTCTATACAAATTGATTGACGGAGAACACCGATTTCAGGCCCATACATCATTGGCTCGGTCTGTGGAATACAATGTAACCCACATGTGGGTCGCAGTATGCGTATTCGATAATTATGAGGCAATCTCAAATTACAAATCAAATGCCAACAATCATCGGAAAACATATGTCGCAAATGAAAGAACCGAAAAAGATATCTGTATCACTATCAAAAATATCATTGTGGAAATGGGATATTCGTTGTCTGATACGCGACTGAACAAATTGTTGGACAATCAACATGTAGCTCCATCCGACCATGCCTACTATCGGTCGCAAATAAAAAAGTTACTCGATGTGAACACAAATGTCGTTCAAACTTTGACAAGTTGGGAGGCCAACAGAGAGGGAAAACTTCGGCATCCAAATGGCAACTTTGTTGTGCAGTCATATCACAGAGATAAAGATGCACAGGAAGAAAATGCTGCAAATGTGAAAGCATTTCAATTGAAAATAGATGCAAACGACCCTTCTTTGCCTGTTTATATTGTTGCACACGCAAAAAAACAAGATGAAAAAGGCCTGTTGAAAATGCGTCCACAAAAAGATATAAACTTTGATGTCTGGTTGGCTCAAATTATCGCAATCGCAGATTGTGCCCGTACAGAGGGTTTCACCAAACCTGTTTTTGACTGGCTCGACCAAACTAAAAAAGAACTCGGAGTAGTATAGATGGCAAAAACAAAAGGTGCCTTGACAATAAACAAAGAAGAGCAGCTGCGTTGGGAGTTTGACAACATGGCCAGTATGCTCTCTTTGTGGGCGACATGGGGGATAGAACAACAAAAATA
>TARA_B110000037_G_scaffold68822_2_pt1 | contig 12569 bp, 5 predicted proteins | sample TARA_B110000037 | Tara Oceans TARA_B110000037 (sample SAMEA4397196) | marine metagenome | biome: Polar Biome; feature: [MIX] marine epipelagic wind mixed layer (ENVO:01000061); material: water (ENVO:00002006), including particulate matter (ENVO:01000060) such as... | depth 10-100 m
CGCATTTGTTCCACTATGGTAAATATTTCAATGTCACCAATTTTTTCATCGCCATCGTCAATCTCTTTTCCCTTAACTGTAAATTCTGTCGGCTCCTTTTTTACAATAGGTTTATCCACCGGCTCTTCAATTTTAACAATATCATCTACAGGATTCACTAAATCGCTAGGCTTTTTCTTTGGTTCTTTTAATTCTGGGATTTTCTCTTTAATGATCTTATAGTTTATTTTTTTTTCTTCCTCTTCTCCCAAATCAACAATGTATTCAATTTGCGAATGATTTTCTACCTGTGACCATTCAAATGCAACAAGGGCTAACGAAAGTCCCAGAACTATACCTATTTGAAAGCGGTAAACTTTTTGTTTTTCGAGGTTTAACTCAGGGTTTTTATTTGATTCCATAATCCTTTTGATTTAAGTGAATAAATATTTTGAAAACGACAAATACAAATACTCTACCAAGAATTTTGGGCAAAAAAAAGGTCGAGTTTTACTCGACCTTTTATATATTTTAAGAAATGATTTTTAGCCTCTGGAAAGAGTAAAACGAACCGGAAGGTTATATTGAACTTCAACAGCTCTTCCTCTTTGTTTTCCAGGTTTCCATTTTGGCATATTCTTTACTGCGCGAATAGCTTCTTCGTCGCAACCAGCACCAATTCCTCTCATAACTTTTACATCTTTTATTGAGCCGTCTTTTCCTACAACAAAAGTCATGTACACTATGCCAGAAATATCAGCTTCACTCGCCATTTTCGGGTATTTAATGGATTTCCCTAAATATTTAAACAGCTCTGCCTCGCCACCTGGAAAAGAAGGCATGTCTTCAACAATGGTGAAAATTTCATTTTCTTCTATAACTTCATCGTCCTCTTCAATTTCTTCGACTTCCATGTCTTCATCTGCCTCTGTATCCAAGTCAATGTCCTCTTCAATTTCTTCGTCGTCTTCTACTATTTCTAAAACAATAGTTTGTGGCGGCGGAGGTGGAGGCGGAGGTGGAGGCGGTTGTTGCTGAGTTAAAGGAATCATTTCTTCTTCCTCTAAATCGACACTAAGTTTACCTAATGAGCTATTGGTTCTCTCGAACTGTGCCCATTCAAATGCAACCAACACTACTGCGAGTGATAACACCATTCCAATTTGAAACAAAAGTCCTTTTCGTTTCTCTAAATCTGCTTGGGGATTTTTTTTAGATTCCAAAATAATTCTAAATTAAAATAGGTGCCAAATTTATTAATATTATTACTTGTTTTCTCCTTTACAAAAATTCTTAACAATTCGGTAGAAAAAAGCTTAAAAACGGTCTCTAACGAAACCCGTTTATAAAATAATTAAGCAACGGTTTTTTCGTAATCCGATGCGCTCATTAAATCATCTAACTGAGAAATATCACTCATTTTCACTTTTATCATCCATCCATCTCCATAAGGATCAGAATTTACCGACTCAGGATTATCAGCTAAACCTTCATTTACTGCAGTTACTTCTCCAGAAACTGGCATAAACAAATCAGAAACGGTTTTCACTGCTTCCACAGTACCAAACACTTCTTCTTTATCCAAAGTTTCGCCTTCTGTTTCAATTTCCAAATAAACAATATCACCAAGTTCACCTTGAGCAAAATCAGTAATTCCAATTGTTATTATATCGCCATCAACTTTAATCCATTCATGGTCTTTGGTGTATTTTAAATCTGCAGGAATCTTCATATTAAATAATTTTTTGTAATATCACAAATATATGTTTTACCCTTTAAAAGTAACTATTGATTTAAGAAATACTAAAACGTAAACTAAAGCCAAAATTAGTATTGGCAGTTTTAAAAGAATTTGAAATTTGTGGAATGTTAAGCACATAATCATAAAAAGCCCTGATATTTAAGTTTTTTGATATTGGATAATCTGCTGTGATTTTCATACTTACCACGTTTTGCCCAGCTGTTGGAGTATGTGTGTTATCCACAATTTTACGAATTATGGTTTTGTTTTTTCGGTAAGAGAAATCTGCTCTTAGTTTTAGTGGTGCAGGAGGAATACGTTTTCCTTGAATTTTTAATGGCAGTGCCATTTTGAACTGATACCCCAATCCTATTGTATAGGTTTCTGTTCTTTGCTCAAGGATTTGTGCACTACCTACATTTAACCCAATGGTTCTACCTTTTTTATATTCAACACGTGTGGTTACCTTATTTTTAAATTGCATGTCCACATTAATAAGAGGGCTAAACTGCTCAGAAATAGTAACGTTATTGTATTGAAATCGAGTATAAAAATTACTATCTAAATCTAAAATCAAATCGTTGGTAACAGGATCCACTTCATTGTATCGTTGATTTTGAATATATCCTCCAACCGTCATAGTAGACTTATATCCACTACTTACAGTTATACTTTTAAATATTTTTTTCATCATGGGTATTTTACCTAGCCCACTATAATTTATTCGCCAGTTAATTGCTGGAATATTTTTAAATATATCTAATTGTTGACTACTCGCGTCCCTTCCTGCGTAAGCCGCTAAAAAAGATGGAATAAGAACATCGGCACTAGTTGGGCCATAACCTTCGATATAACCTTCTGATAGTGCATGGCCTTCCTTGGAATTACCATCTTTTTCTCCCCATCGTTCAGAAATAATCTTTCTATTGGTCAAAAATTCTTCAAATATAGAATTTGACCCAGTTTCTTTATTGTCTTTTACTAAACTAGTACGTAAGGCAAAAAACGAGACCGAAAAATTACCTCTTTCCACCGGGCTTTCTTCAATATAAATTGGCTCTCCTGTATTACTAGAACTTTCTGGATCGTACCTGTAAAATAAAGAATAATTGGAAGATCGTATTTTTGAACCACTAAATGAAAGCCTTAAATCTCGTATAGGTTCAGCAGAAAACCTATAGCTAATATTTTCATTAAAAGTTGTAGCCACCCTATAATTGATATTAGTATCCTGTCGAAGCCATCCTTTTTCTCCAGCCTTTTTCCAGTATGTATTACCCGAGTCAGCATATTGTTGCCCAAATAGAAAATCCCATCCTGGCCCACTTGAATTTTTCCCTGAACCAAGTAAACCACTTCCTTCTGCCCATCCTGGAACCATTGTTCCTCTCGCCCTCGTATAAGTTAAACTAGCACTATTAACACTCATAATCAATTTTGCAAATCGATCCACTACAGTGTATCCCGATTTATCCTTTTTTGGTGCGGGTGGAGCTTCATCTCCATCTGCATTTTTAGTTTGTGTTGGGGGTGGCGCAGCTCGTTTTGGTCTGTTTTTTAATTGTTGATGTCGACGTGCTCTTCGCTCTACTTGCTTCAAATAATCCCATTTTTGATATAACTTCCTCATATTAAAATTACTATTCATATTTATAGAATTTGAGTTTTGGATGGTGTGTCCAATTTGATCTCTTCCCAAAGGAGCCCGTTGCCAGCTATAAGTAGAGCCATATCTAATATTAGCCGTTGTCCAATCTAAAATTGGTATATAATTTAACGGGACTTTGTAGTTCAAATTAGCAGAATGGCTGTAATTCATCTTTTCGCCACCACTCTTAATTTCACTCCAGACCTCATCTTTCCAATGGTCATATCGACCAACACCTAAACCTTCCCCACTAGTTATCTCTTTGTTTTCACCTTTTTCCGCGGCCCCGTCTGGCTCTTGAATTAAAGCTTTAGTATTTGATGCAAAATCAAATTTCAAATTTTTAGTCAAATCGTGCTTAAAAGCAAATGCCCTGTTCCATGTAAATTGTTTGTTGTAAAACTCAGGTAAATTGGCCGTAAGACCTGGATTAGTGTTTCGCATTTGAAATGCTTGGTAGGTCCTATTCATGTCGGTAGTAAAACTGAAAGATTTTGGCAAGTAATAAAAATTCATTTCTCTTGCTAGTTTCAAATAATCACTTTCTCGCAACATTTTTACTTTGGCAAGTGGTTTAAGAGGTTTTGATTTTAGGCTGTATTCGTAGGTAAGACCTACTCTAGTGGTTTTGGTTAGGTCTCTTTCAATCTCAAAATCTGTTTTGTTTTCTTCTGTATAAGCATAACTAGCACTAAAGTTGGAGATATCAATGGGCGTTGATGTTTTTTTATTAGCGGTTTTTTCTTTTCTAACGTTGGTGAAATTAATGGACTTTCTTGTTGTTCTATCTTGCATTACCTTCTTAACTGAATCCTGCTGAGACTTGGTATCCCAAGCTTTGACATAATCCTTAAATTCAATATCTGGTGCTAAAGGTGAAAACAATGGGTCTTTTATATCGGCATTATAACTGGCATACAATGGTAGCCGAACGCCCCACTTTTCAGGAAAAAACTTATCCAGATTTACGGCAGCAGTTACCGAGTAATTTCTTCGAGTATCCTTTTGACGCTGACTCACTTTTTTATCTAAACTTCCCCAGCCTGGAGTGCTGTAGCCGCCACTCAAAACAATGTTTGCCAAATCAGCCATTTTTAAATTTGCCTGCCCAACGGTAGCCCAGCCTTTTGTTTTATCGAAATCACTCAGTCGTAATTCATTTACCCAAACCTCAGCGCATTTATTTAACCCATCATCATTGACAGCACCTGGGGTTTGTCTTGGGTTTCTAATTCCTATCATTATGGTTTTTACTTCTCCCAAATTAGGATTCCCAACCACATAAATATTTCCTCCATTATGACTTCCAACATATCGTCTTTTAGACAATAAAGCAGTTTCTCCATTTATTATTCTTTTTTCCCTATGTATTTTTAAATCGGTTAGAGATTTCAAATCCAAATCTATTTGGTTGTCATCTGGCCAAACTGTCTTTTGATGATCCTCAATTTCAGTATTGTACTGACCCTGATCAGTCACTTTCATTGGTAATTCATATTCGTAATAGTTGTCTTTAAAATCACTGCCTAATCGAATAAAAACATTCAAATCATCATCCTTTAATTCTTCCTGATCTGCCAAAGTTTCTGCATGTACAAACATTTTTAAACTTCCATACATTCTTAAATCTAGTGTAGTGCTTCGGTATGCGGCTTTTGCTAATCCATCTGGTAAATCGCAAACAGTAAGTTGAAGGGATTGCTCATTAATTTGCTGAAGACTAGTTGTGTTAACATTGGTTTCACGCTGAATAGCCGGTGGTAAAACGTAACTAACAGGAACTTTAGAACTATGCTCCTCAAAGTTAACAGCACCTACGTTAAAATCAACTTCATAGTCTGTTGTTAATCCTTCTGGATTATCGTCTATTTCATCTACATACCGTCTCCACTCACCTCTAACCAATTCAAGTCGAGCAAATCTCATATGTACCGGGTTCGTAAATCCCTTCATCATCATCCGCATAAAAAACACAGAACGTAAGTCATTTATATTTCCATGTTTTGTTCTTTTAGGTGTACGTACTGGAATTCTAAACAAATACCATCCAACTTGTTTTGGAGTGCCATCTGCAACATCTGGACTTGCTAATTTATAATCTACAATAAAGTTGGCCCCTACTTTATCTGGAGAAAATGCTTCTTTAGATACTTCAACTTTATATTGAAAATATGCCTCTGTTTGATTAACGGTGTTATCTTTATTTATATCCTCTTGATCCGGCTTATTGTTTCCCGATCTTTGCTCATCCGGTTTATTGTCACTTATTCCCGAGTTACCTTCAACACCATTGTAAGCTTTATATCTTTCTAATATATCTGCACTATTATTGTCGTAATCTCCGTCAAAGTAGTGCTTAAAATCATCTTTAGCTGGATCGATATTAAGTTTTGTTTTGTTGTCATTAGTAATGGTTAACGCATTTACCTTAGCCAAGTAATCACTATGAAACTTGATTTCAGTTAAATCTGTTCCATCACGATTATTTTCCAATCCATCTAGACCAATGTCCTGAAATGGCCTTGTGCTTGGTTCATTATCAAACCCAGTTGAATAAGAATTTCCCACAGTAACCCTTCCATGATTAGTGGTTTTGTTTTTATTAAGATCGAGTAATTCTGCATTGTTCTTTGGTAATAGTTGTTCAAATATTTTTTCACCATCATACATTATATCTTCCGAGACATTACCAATATTAAAAATTAACTCCCCTTTTTGATCCGTTCCTTCATAATCCTCGTTGAATGGGTCCATTATCCAAAACTGAATGTATTCAATATTAGAAGCTTCAAAATCATTTTGATCAATTCGACGCGTAATTCCTCCCCATCTACTTGCTGGGTTTTTTAAAAATCCAGCAGAATCAATTCCATCCGCATACACTTTGCCACTTGCATCTTTTCCATCAACATCGAAGTTATAAAGTCCTTTTTCATTTGGGTAGTACGATAAATCAAACATGTTAAGATTCTGAACAGTTCCAGGAGGTAATTGCTTTTCAGGGAAAACTTCTTGTTGTAAAATTTGACGCATAAAATGATTCGAAAGCATTCCTTGATCATTAACCACGTTACTCGGTCCCCGACTATTATCATAAAAAGTTGGGTCTATTACTTTCCATGTTAAAAGTGCACGGTTAATTCCATTCGCTGGATTGTCAAATAATTCTCCTTCAGGAAACACATCTGTTTGTTCCCGAGGAGTACTAGCGTGAAACCAATTATTTTGAGACAATAAAGAGATGGAGTTTTGACTGCCTTCAAAATCGTCAATGTAAGAGTTTCCATCTTTGCCAATAGCCTTAGAGTGACCTGGGAGAATTTGCGCAAACTCTCCTGAAACGGAAAGTGTTGATTTTTCTTTCGTATCAATCCCAGGAATTTTATCAATAATTCGAGTTAGCCATGGAAGCTCCGTTTTGTAACTTAAATCCAATCCCCAAATCCAATTTGAAATAGGCTCATACCCTATATCTACTTTTTGAGTTAATGGTCTTTCCCACAATTTCATAACAGTTCCACCAATAAGAAAATCATCTGAGATTTTATAATCCATTCTGTGGGCAAAAAAGTTTTTTTGTTGTTGTGCAAAAAGCTGGTTACTTTCTAATGATACTTTTATGGGTTGACCAGACTCGATAATGGACTGGTTAATTATTTTTACTCGACCCAAATTATAGTCAATAGTATAGTCAGAGTTTTCGATTAATTTCTGACCTCCAGCAGTTACGGTGACCGATCCCTCTGGAACGTTAAGAGCGTTTAATGGTATTTCGTTGCTCGATTCACTTTGGTATTTTCCTTTTAAAGTAAATCGATTTCTTTCCGGAAACCTGTATTTTGCATCTGCTTGAGTGTTGCTATAAAGTGAATCGAAGCCGTATAAACGCATATAAGCGTCCGCAAGGTTAGCGTCTCCACCGTATTTCAAAAAAGCATTTCTAAGACCATCCCCAAATGGTTCAACTCGAGGAATAATAATTCTACCATTTTGTGTGTTTATTGTTATGCCATCTACAAAATCAAAAAGACCATCCTGTCTTGGTTGCCCATTAAAATCCAGCGTGTCCATTCCTAAAAGTTGAACCATACTCTTATCATTTACGTCCGGTTTTGGAATAAAATTAATGTCTACCCCCTTGTCTTTGTCTAAGTACCAAATGTCAAATCGGAAACCTTCTTTTTTAACACGATAAGCCCCAATACTGTAGATGTTTTTCATCATCAACTTCCACATTGGAACATGTGTATTTGTTTCCGTTGATTTTAACATTTTCACCAATAATGGTTTTTCGGCAAGGTCAGTAGAAAATTCTCCTACTTGATAAACCTCTCCGTTCAAAGTATACTCATAAGCCACGGCAAGTACTTGGTTGGTATTAATTTGTTGCCTTAGTGAAATATAGCCAAGTTGTGTATGAACCGTATATTCGTTTGGCTGTAATTTTTTCGCAAATTCTACTTTTTGAAAATCCAATCGTGGATCTAAATTCATTTTGTTCCTCAAGATTGGTATTGCTTGATCCGTTGTCCTATTTTCTATCCCATTAAAACCATTTTTACCATTTACTTCTTCATATAAACCATTGTGCTCATTTGAAGGCCAAGGAAGTGTTCCTCCAGTAGGCCAAATGTCGTTGTAAAACTTGGTTATATCGGTGCCTGACTGACCCAAATCCTGAAAAGCAATTACATCTCTAGGTGCCTCACCATTGGTTCTTGTGTTGGTTACCCAAACTTCAATTCGTGTAATATTTACACCCGTATTAAGCACCATTGGATCGGCAACCGCAGCTTCGTAAGTATCCCTAAAAAAATGATCCAAGAAAAAGTGTTTATTGGCTTCATAGTTATCTGCCTTTACTTCAAATTCTTTTTCTTGTGCTCCACCTTTGGTCTCAATTTCACTTTTTTGTCCTTTGTCTTGTGACAAAACGGTAGTCATGGTTAGTCTACCAAATTTCAATTTTGTTTTCACACCAAACAAACTCTGACTTCCTGTAATTAACTGACTATTAAGCGGGAGACTAACATTCCCCAATTCAATTTTTTGAATTATTTCATCTTCGTATCCAGTGTAATCAATTTTAAACTGATTTTGAAAATCAAATGTAGCCTGTGTGTTATAGTTGGTGGTAATTTTCATTTTATCGCCAATGCTACCAATCAGGTTTATCTGCATATTCTGATCAAACTGAAAGGTAGTAACTCTTCTGTTTCGTACGGGAATTGCAGGGTTATCGGTTTTACTTATTCGTAACCCGAAAGACAATTCAGCCGAGCCTGAGGGTTTTAAATCAATCGTGTTGCCTCCAAAAATTCTATCGAAAGTTTTACTTTTTATTTTTAGTTCTGGCTGAAAGGCTTTAGCATCTTTTCCTTCAAATTCATTTTCAGCCGATTGTTTATCTTGCCAATAATCGGCCATCGACTTCTTTTTAGTATATTCTAAATATTCATCAAAGTCCATATAGGTAGGAGGTCGGTAGTTTAAATCGCCGATTTTTTGTGTTACCTCATACTTACCCGTTTCAGGATTGTATTTAACCTCCGATTTAAGGTTTTTTGGATCTGCCATGTCAACTCCGCCTTTTTTTGCAGAGCCAATTCCGGTATTTTCAGAATCTTTTAGAGGATAACGTAGCTTCACTTTGTCACTATCACCGCTGTCCAAGGGTTGAATTTGGTATTCTAATTTTAAATTTCGCCTTATAAGTACGCGTGCGCGAGTTTCATCCGAGTTCGAGAAATATTCAGGCACCTCATCGTCTAACTCACTAAAAGCAAATAATGAATTAGGTTCAATGGTAAAAAATACCAATATAAATATCGCTATTAGGCGAAATGGATACAATACAGTGAAGAGTTTCTGACTTTACAGTAGTTTTAATGCTTCTTTAATAACCTGCTCTACACCAGCACCTTCCTCGGTTTTAGCGTAGACTTTCTGCAGCACTTTTGTCGATCTATTTCTGTCGAAGCCCAGCGCAAGCAGAGCAGATAACGCTTCACTTTTCAAAGTATTGTCTGAAAGAGAAGAAATTTCTAGTTGCGGTTCCTCTTTCTGAATTTTGTCTTTTAAGTCGATAATTACTCGAAGGGCGGTTTTCGCACCTATTCCTTTTATGGATTTTAGTAAGTCGGAATTATCATTAATAATTGCGGCGTGAATATCCGAAGGTTTGTACGAAGATAAAATTACTCTTGCTGTATTAGCCCCAACGCCACTTACCGAAATAAGGTGTCGAAATAAAACACGTTCAGAAGCTTGAGCAAATCCAAATAAAGAACGCGAATCCTCACGAATTACTTCATGGATAAAAAGTTTGGTTAATTCTTCGGTACCCATACTTTCATAAGTATTCACCGAAATGCTTACATGGTAACCTATTCCGCTACATTCTAAAACCGCAAATACCGGGTTTTTTTCAATCAATCTTCCTTTTAAATATTCAATCATATTAGGTTATTCATTTTTTCGTCAATATCATTTAATTTCTCCGTTGTTCGCCCCTTCATCTGTGCATCTACAACCGCTAAAGTAACCATGTTCACAATCTCCCGAACTGAAGATCCTAACTGAAGGACGTGAACTGGCTTTTTCATGCCCAACAAAACCGGACCAATTGTTTCAATATCACTCATTTCTTGAATGAATTTGTACGCTATATTTCCTGATGATAAATTCGGGAAAATAAGGGTGTTTACTCTGTGCTTGGCTAATAATGAAAATGGAAAAAGCGCTTTTCTTTTTTTAATATCTAAAGCAAAATTGGCTTGAATTTCCCCATCTGCAATTATATCAGGTCTCTCTCGATGCAAGATAGAAACTGCTTCTTTCACTACATCAGATTCTCCACCTTTCGATGATCCAAAATTTGAATAAGAAAGTAAAGCCACCATCGGTTTTATATTGAATAATTTAACTGCTTCGGTGGTTAATGTAGTGATGTCAGCCAATTCTCTCGCAGTGGGGTTTAAATTTATTGTTGTATCTGCTAAAAATAAAGGGCCATTTTTGGTATTGAGAAGGTACATGCCGGCTATTATTTTATTCTTTGGGTTTTTTCCTATAATCTGCAATGCAGGGCGCAAAGTATCCGGGTAATTTCTACTAATTCCAGAAATTAATGCATCGGCATCGCCTTGTTTTAGCATTACACAACCATAATAATTTCTTTCGCGCATGGCTTTAATTGCCTCTGGTAAAGTATAACCTTTCCGCTTGCGCATATTATACATTATCCGACCGTATTTTTCCCTGTTTTCATATTCCTCTTCACTTCGTGGATCAATAATTTGAACTCCATCCAATTCCAATTCATATTTCTCAATAAGAGCTTCCAGTTTTTCTCTTGGACCTAATAAAATTGGCTCTGCAATTCCCTCATCCCTTACTGTTTGTGCAGCACGTAATACTTTGTAGTTATCCGCTTCAGCAAATACCACTCTCTTAGGGTCTTTTTTTGCTCTTTCTACTAAACTACTCATCAGTTTATTGTCCAGCCCGAGTCGCTCTTCTAATTCTTCTCTGTAAGCATCCCAATCAGTAATTTGTTTCTGAGCAACTCCGCTTTCCATTGCAGCTTTTGCCACTGCAGGAGCAACGCAAGTAAGAAGTCTATGATCAAGAGGTTTTGGGATAATAAAATCTCTTCCAAAACTCAAATTTCTTTCGTTGTAAGCCAAATTTACTTCTTCTGGAACGGATTCTTTTGCCAAAGTAGCAATCGCCTTAACGGCGGCCAATTTCATAGCTTCGTTTATAGCCGTTGCTTGAACATCCAATGCTCCTCTAAAAATGAATGGAAAACCCAAAACGTTGTTTACTTGATTTGGATGATCGGAACGCCCGGTTGCCATTATTATATCTTCACGAACTGATATTGCATCCTCATAGGGTATTTCAGGGTTGGGATTGGCCAAAGCAAAAACAATACAGTCCTTTGCCATACTAGCTACCATTTCCTTTCCTACTATATTTCCTTTTGATAGTCCAACAAAAACATCAGCGCTCACCATAGCTTCAGCTAATGTATTTGGCTTTACTTCGTTTGCAAACAAACTTTTGTATTGGTCTAAATTTCCAAGAGAAGGTTTTATGACTCCTTTGCTATCGCACATTATTATGTTTTCACGCTTAGCACCTAATGCCACATACAACGTACAGCACGAAATTGCAGCAGCGCCAGCACCGCTAACAACTATAGAAACTTCTCCAATTTTTTTATTGACTAGTTCCAAAGAGTTCAGCAAAGCAGCACAAGAAATAATTGCGGTGCCATGTTGATCATCATGCATTACAGGAATGTTCAATTCTTCTTTAAGTCTTCTTTCAATTTCAAAAGCTTCAGGAGCTTTTATATCTTCTAGATTAATCCCCCCAAAAGTAGGAGCAATATTTTTTACTGTATTCACAAATGCATCCACATCCGTCGCATCCACCTCAATATCAAACACATCAATATCAGCAAAAATTTTAAAAAGCAAACCTTTTCCTTCCATAACGGGTTTACTAGCTTCTGGTCCAATATTTCCTAAACCCAAAACAGCGGTTCCGTTAGAGATAACAGCAACCAAATTTCCTTTGGCTGTATATTCAAAAACCTTTTCTTTATTTTCTGCAATTTCCAGGCAAGGCTCAGCTACTCCTGGAGAATAAGCAAGTGACAAATCGCGCTGTGAAGTGTATGGTTTTGTGGGCCTTACCTCTATCTTACCTTTACGACCTTGAGAATGATAATCGAGAGCTTCTTTCTTGCTTATTTTACGCATATATTTCTTTTAAAACCAACCTGTAAAAGTAGGATTTTATATAGGCTGACAACAGAGAAACCGGCGGCTATTTATTTACTTTTATATTTTTTCAATTGTTCATTTCCTAATTTTTCTGAACAATAAATTTGGCTTATTAATAGAATGAATAATAAAATTTTCACGCTTCAATTTCTATCTTTGAATTAATGAAAAAACTAGTTGTATTTAGCGGAGCAGGAATTTCAGCAGAAAGTGGAATTCAAACATTTCGAGATGCAGGTGGTTTATGGGAAAACTATAAAATTGAGGATGTCGCAACTCCAACCGCATTTTACATAAACCCTCAATTAGTACTTGATTTTTATAACTTACGGAGGAGGAATATTCAAGAGGTACAACCAAATGATGCACATCTCAGACTAGTCGATTTGGAACGACATTTTGA
>TARA_B110000037_G_scaffold55182_1_pt1 | contig 12561 bp, 16 predicted proteins | sample TARA_B110000037 | Tara Oceans TARA_B110000037 (sample SAMEA4397196) | marine metagenome | biome: Polar Biome; feature: [MIX] marine epipelagic wind mixed layer (ENVO:01000061); material: water (ENVO:00002006), including particulate matter (ENVO:01000060) such as... | depth 10-100 m
GTGCGGTGGGTGCGGTGGGTGCGGTGGGTGCGGTGGGTGCGGTGGGTGCCCAATGTACCTGTTGCCTCATAGCCGTGATTGTGAAATCGAAATTTCCGCTATCCGACTGAAGTTGATACCCTTGGCGACGCTCTGCCTTAGGTGCCAAGACCGGCTCGAATCCGATCTACGAAAATCGCCGCATGCCATCACAATCCCGGTGAACCGATCCTCATCTCCACCCACCGTATCGCGTAGCGGAGGACGGCCGCAGCATCCTTCAATTCCAGTTTCTCCCGGATGTGTGATTTGTGCACGTCCACAGTCTTCGGGCTGATGTGCAGCGAATCCGCGATTTCCGATTTTGATCTACCTTCGCCGATGAGCTGAAATACCTCGAACTCACGATCTGTTAGGTAATGCAAGCCGTCAACCGCATCATTCGCTGGCTTCCCGGAAAATGCCTGGATGATCTTGGTCGACATCTCCGGGCTAACCCAGACACCTCCGTCCGCGACCACTTCTATGGCCTCGACCAGTGTCTTGGTTGGCTCGTCTTTCATGATATAGCCCTTGCCACCCGCCCTCAGCACACGCTGGGCATAGAGGGTCTCGTCATGCATCGATACTATCAGGATTGGCAGCCCCGGAGCGATGCTCAGCGCATCCTTGATCAGTTCCAACCCGTTGCGCCCCGGCAGTGTCATATCAGTCAGTAGGAGATCTGGCCTTTCCGCTTCCAAGCACTCCATGGCTTGGGCGACATCACCCGCGAGCCAGCAGCAGTCATAGCCGGGTTGGGATCTCACCAACTGCGCCAGCCCCTCTCTCATCATCGTATGATCATCGACAACCGCGACTTTTATGATTTCATTCTCGCCTGTCATCTTGCCGCTGATTGTTCAACTTCTTCTTTCCTCTTTCTAAGTGGCACGACGCAGGCCACTCGTGTCCCGCCATCTGGAGAATCACCCGGGAAATACTCCAAAGCGGCTCCGATTGCGTCCGCACGGAATTGGATGAGATGCAGTCCCATCCCATCACGTCGCCGCTTCGGGTGGTAGAATGGTTTCCCGTCGCTCGTCACTTCCAAGCGCAAGCCTCCTATCTCGTAATACAGCCCCACGAGAATACGACTCGGACGTGCGTGCTTTGCCGCGTTGTTCACCAGTTCCTGGGCAATCCGGAAAATGTTCGAGGCGATCGTAGCGTTGCTGACTTCGATCAGTTCGGGGCAATCGAACTGGCAGGTTAGCTGGAAGCGTTCCGCAGTTATCTCGGTAAAATACTTAAGCTCCACCATCAATCCTTCTGCTTCCAGACTCACCGGTGCCAGCCCCTTGGCAATCGACCGTGTCAGGGATGAGGCCTCCCGAAGTTCCCGAATGACGGACTTCATCGACTCCGCCTGCATGTGATTTTCGTTTTCCAAAACCCCGTGGATCATTCCGCATTTCAATCCGATGGCGGCCAGCCTCTGGCAGAGGTCGTCGTGCAAGTCCTGACCGATACGCATGCGTTCCTCTTCCGCGATCTCAAGAATCTGCCGCTCCAGTTCCTTTTGTTCAGTGATTTCGGTGGCAACACCCGTGAAATTGAGAATCGCCTTTCCTTTCCCATAGTTCGCATACCCCCGATCCCGAATCCATCGTATCCTACCAAATTTGTCGCGTATGCGATAGACTTCGTCAAATTCCCGCTCGGCTCCTTTCCTGATCTTTTCGAAGCTCCGTATAATCTTCGAACGGTCTTCCTCAATAATCGCTTCGTGCCAGCCGTCGGAGTGTTCGTAGAGTTCCTTGGCTGAGATTCCCCAAATGGATTCAAAGGCAGGACTAACGAAAATTACCCGCTTCCCAGTCTCGTTCATCATCCAGAAAACATCATCGATTGTCTCAGTGATATACCTGATCCGGGTCTGGCTTTCCCCGTATTTACGGAGCGCGTCCAGGGTTTCAAGTCCGTGCATTACGATTGGGCCGATCAACTCCGGGAGAACAGAATCCTTGAGAAGGACATCCAATGCCCCGAGCTTCATCATTTCCACCGTCAGCCTCACATCGCTTATCCCGCTCACCACAATGAATGGAATTGATTGTTCCCGCTTCTCAAGCAGTGATAGGAGCTCCTTACCCGTGATATCTGGTAAGTTCAGATCCAACAAAATCAAATCGGTATCGTTCGCTGCCAGCCAGTTAAGAGCCTCGCCGCCTGTCTTCACGATAGCCGCGTCAATCCACTGAATTTCTAGCCTCCTTTTGATAAGGTTACCTATATCCTCGTCATTATCGACAATGAGAACCTTCCGATTTGAATCCATCATTGTCTGGGGTGAAAAGCTCCTTCCAGCTTGCGAGTCGGGCTATCCTGATCTATTTCCCAAAGACTTTTCAAAGTCGGAAGCGTATGACTTCCGTCGCCCTCAGCCAGTGGAATTACAGTGTGATCGATCATTATACCCCCAAGTAAATTAATAGACTACCTTACTGATCGTCGTGAATATTCAAAGCATGAAAACCTCAAGCCACGACATCCTGAATTATACCCGCAATCGGGAGCTTGAATGAGAATACGCACCAAGCCTTCAATTCCAGTGACCTTCATCATTTTCAGGACGCCGCCAGATCACAATGCTCTAATTCTTTCAGGCGCTGGCGGAACTCCGTTGGCGACTCCCCAGCGTACCTTGAAAAATTCCTACTGAATTGGGAGAGTGAAGTGAAGCCGACGTGATCCGCAATTTCAGCGATCTGCCGGTAAGGGTCACGGAGGAGCCTTTTCGCACGTTGCACCCTTTTCCTGCTGATAAACTCCGTCATCGTGATGCCGGTGTCCCTTTTGAAGATCCTACACAGCTGAAAAGAGCTGGTTCCTGCGGCGGAAGCCATGTCATCGAGCTGGATTTTCGTTCCGATATTCCCATGGATGAAATCCTTCGCCCTGACCACGGCGCCTGTTGCGGCAGATCCCGACTCCAGCATTGCCCGGTTCGACTCCTCACCCAGTTGCCGTGCAAAAGCTTCCAAGAGACCCCGCGTGCAAACCTTGAGATGCTCGCCGATGCACCCGGAACCATCCAAGGGTCTGGCCAGCAAATCCAACGGGAATGTCCTCCCCACCGGCACGGAAACAGACAGATCCCCCGGTTCCGCCTTAGGCAGCTTTTTGCATAGCGACAACCGGTAGCCGGTGGCCAGCTCGAAAGCATCCTGATAGGTCAGGAACAGGCTGGAGTTATTCAGCTTTTCGAGAAATATCGTTTGGGGTGATTCCTTCTTCATTTGCCGAGGGTTACCGTTGACCTAAATGCTGGTGAATAGGGGCTGAAACGTCCATACTCCGCAGCTTCAGGAACCACTATACCGACTCCCTAGTGGCCTAAGAGATTTCTTTATCCCCACTACCGCGTTAAGAGAAATATGCCCGTGCTAGATATTGCAGTAGCATTCTTTGGGTGTTAAAAAACGACCCGTTCAGGGCGATCGAATGCCGCATGATCCCGATGAATTTGCTCCTGTCATCGCGATACATCGGGATAATTTCTTTTTGCTGTTTGTCGTAAAGCGCCCTCTCGTCGCCCGCTCCCGCTTGACCAAGAACGACCTCCTGGCACAGTCGCATGTAGTGATCTCCTAGGTAGATCCGGTCTATCAGCCGCCTGTCCCATTCGCTGTTCTCCTCCAGATCCGTGTCCAACAGGTGAACCGGAATGACCTCGCCGGAGACTCCTTTTATTTCGTAGAGCCAGCAGCGGATGTGCACATCTCTTCCATCAATCCGTACGGTGACCCTTGGCGAAAGCTCCTTCACTGATTTTGCGATGTCCCAAGGGTCTTCCTCCTCGAATTGCCACCCGCATACGTCGGGATCTCCGGTTCCAAGGCGATCTCCATGGAAAAATAGGCAATTCCTGTCGGCTTGCTCGTAGTTTGAAAAGCAGGTTTTGCAAATTTCATCGCCTGAATACTTGCGGAAAACGAGAACAACATACTCGATCACAACCTTTCGGGCAAATGATGCTCACTCACTGACAAAAACTGCTGAGAACTCGTCCCTCCACTGCGCTATAAAGCAACCGTTATGAATCCCATGGCTCCAAATTCTCTCCTGTCGCGTCACCGCGTAATCATCTGGATTGTGCTTCTGACCATCCTGCTATTTCTCCTGCTTGCCATGGCGGCGGCAAAGTTCGGAAAACCGGATCCGATGGTTCCGGATTCAAAAATCGAAGAACGGATCTCCACAAACCAAACCGGAGCAGGAAAACAATGATCGCTCGCACTAGGCTTCGGGATTTGGAAGATCTATCACCGGTAGTCCCGGTAATTCCTTTCCTGCAAAACCCAGAAGACCTGCCTCCGAAACCCAGGATACTCCACATCACACCGGAAATCTCGCGGGTTTCCCCGCTCATGTGCCCGGGCGCCGAACGACTCCGCGTGAAGTCCGGAGGCCTCGCGGACATCTCCGCCACTTTGCTTGAGAAATTCGTTCAGGATCGTTTCGATGTACATCTTGCTATCCCAAATTACCGAAACATTTTCCGGAACGGGGAAGGGGATGACAATGCTTCCGTGAATTGCGCCGCCCCAAGATCCAGGATTCATCTCGCCGAGGACTGTGCCTTCTACCGGCGTACCGGAGCCTACCATGGAAGTCCTGATGAACTGCGCGGAGCAGCGATCGCCTTCCAGCGCGAAGTCATCAATCACATCATTCCGCAAGTCCGCCCCGACATCGTCCATTGCAATGACTGGATGACCGGACTGATCCCCGCCGCTTGCAAAAAGCTCGGCATCAAAACCCTGTTCACCATCCACAACATCCACCGGGAACGCACCACCCTGGCCGAGATCGAAAGCAAGGGAATCGACGCCAGCGAATTCTGGGATCTTCTCTATTACGAAAATTATCCCAGCTCATTTGGAGACTGCTATCATAATAATCCTATCGATCTGCTTTCTTCCGCGATACAGAACGCGGACTTCGTCAGCACGGTGAGCCCGACTTTTCTGGAGGAAATCATCCACAACAGGCACGGGAGGCTGCCACCATCCATCCAATGGGATCTCCGCGTGAAGATCGATTCCGGGTATGCCTCGGGTATTCTCAATGCTCCCGATGGATCTTATAATCCGGCAGAGGATGATTCTCTTGCCACGAAATATGATCATGCGAACCACCGGCATGGAAAGGGCGGGAACAAGCGCAAGCTGCAGGAACGGCTGGGGTTGTCCGTGAACGAAAATGCGCCGGTCTTCTTCTGGCCATCCAGACTGGATCCGGTTCAGAAAGGCTGCCAGCTCCTCACCGAAATCCTCTATCGCCTCACGGAGGACTATAGCGCAGACGGCCTCCAGCTCGTCATGGTAGGGGATGGTCCTTTTCAATGTCACTTCCACGATATTGTCGCCCGGCACGGTCTCCGTGATCACGTTGCGGTCATGGACTTCGATGAAGATCTCGCCAGGCTCGCCTACGCCGGTTCAGATTTTGTTTTCATGCCCTCGTCCTACGAACCCTGTGGACTTCCACAGATGATCGGCGCCCGCTATGGCTCGCTTCCCATCGCCCACAATACCGGTGGGCTGCACGACACCGTCCACCAACTCTCCGACGATCAAGCTTCCGGAAACGGCTTCCTTTTCGACCACTTCGATAGCGGCGGCCTGCGCTGGGCGATCGATCAGGCAATGGAATTTCACCGCCTTCCCGAGGAAGTCCGGGAATCGACCATCAGCCGGATCATGCGCGACGCGTCCACTCATTTCAGAAACCACACCATGTGCGAGCAATACGCCGCAATCTACCGGAAGCTCAATTTAGATAAATTCACAGCCTCTCGAACCAATCAAAAACAACATTCATGAAATACAATACTCGTTGCGTCATTCTCGTCCTTGCATTGACGAGCGCGTGTTCTGTTATCCAAAATCGCAAACCCGGAGTCAGCGAAAGCGCCCCGATTTCGGACGATCAGATGGTTGTCCGCAGCAAGACATCGCTCGACACACTCCAGACAGGTCACGGTGTATACATGCGGAAATGCGGGGAATGGCATACTCACCTCCTGCCGGATGAAATCACCTCTGATGACTGGCACGTCATCGTCCCCGGCATGGCATGGAACGCCGGCCTCGAACCATCCGAAGAAAAGGCTCGCTTGAAATACATGCTCGCTGCCAAGACCAAGCCATCTACCTCCTCCGACAATAACTGACATGAAAACTCGCTATCAAATCATTTGTAGTAACCGAAATACAGATCTCGCGGAACTGGACGAGGCCGCCCGGCTCAGTGGGATGCACCCTGAGATGATCGAGATCTTTCTACGCGCCAGGATCGTAAGCTCGAAGCCTGATAGCAACGGTGTTCCCCGCATCGATCCGGACGGCATCGATCGCCTCTGTGAGATCCAACACATGAGAAAGCAAGGCCGTCCGGTCCTGAGGAACATCCGGCTCGTCTGCTCACTCACCGATCAACTGGCAAGAACAGAGCGCGAGCTTCGCGAACTCCGGAACCAGCTTTCCATCCGCTAGCTATTTCTCGTCAGGAGCTCCGACCGTGAGCACGGAACACGGACTTTTCTGGATGAGTCTCTCGGTCGTTGTTCCAATGAAAAATTCTGAGAGCTTCGATTGTCCGCGGTTGCCAACCACGACCAGGTCCATGTCCTTATTCTCGTTGATGAAATCTATGATTCCTTTGATCACCGAAGGAGCCTCCACCACGGAGGTCGAGATATTCGCCGCGAAGTATTCGTGCATGAGAGCGGCTCTCATTTTTTTAATTTTTTTCTGGGCAGCGGTTTTTGCCTCCTCCAGTTGCCTCTCGATCATGAAGTAATTCAGTCCCTCGACAGGGAACGCGTAAGCCCCCCATGGATCGCACCAAACGTGGAGGATATGGAGCTTGGCGTTTTCATTGCATGCGATTTCGGCCGCGTATTCCACCGCTGCCTTTAACGCACCGGAAAAATTCACACAAACCACCAGCTTCTTGTAGCCGACATCGTGCGGCCTCCTCACCAGCAGCACGGGCACCTCCGAGCGGCGCGCACACTTGCTCGCGATCGCGCCCACATGGTTGGATTTGTCACTGCCGCCGTGGGATCCTACCACCAGAAGATTGGAGCTTGTGGTTTCAAGCAGCGCCATCATCTGCTCGAATGGATTCCCGAAACATACGTGATAAACCCTTTTCTCGCAGAGGTTGGTCGCCTCTTCCGTGAAGGTTTTCAACTTTTCAAGCATACCCTCGAATACCTCTTCACCGGGTGCCGCCATCTTCAAGATGGAGTCAGCTTCATCAATCGCGATCACATGCACGACGTGCAGTTCGCCTCCTTCCCAAAGGGCTATGTAGTCGGCTTCGATCAGTGCTGCTTTGGAGGCTTCGGAAAAATCGACGCCTACGAGAATTTTGTTCAGTGGTCTCATAGCGCTCTCAGATTGGATTGGATGGCTGATTTTTTTTATCTGATATTGTCCGAAACTGTGTGGCGATTGCTGCAGCAACCTCTCAGCCAAAAGGGAGCGCCTAGGCTGCGTTGACCACTGTTCTGAATTGGGTTGGAGTATTCTGGGCAACCCTATGGAACGTTCGATTGAACTGAGAAAGGGATTGGAATCCGACCTCGAAGGCGATGTCCGCCACACGCAGCGATGTGTTCTCCAGCATTTCCTTCGCCATTTCCACCCTGCGGTTGGACACATACTCGGTCAGGGTCATGCCAGTGGACTCCTTAAATCTACGGCAAAGATAAAAGCGGCTCATATGGATCTCGGAAGCCACTTCGTCCAGAATGATGGTTTCACAGAGATTTTCATCTATGTAGTCCTTTGCGCAGGCAATGGGATCGCTCTTCTCGTGGCGCAATTCAAGAACGATCTGATCGGCTAGCTCGCTGAGCTGTAATGAAAATGCCGCCAGCAATGTCACCATCGCGCGGTATTTTTCCTCGCTGACCACCGAAGTTTCCAAGTATGCCCGTTCCAAGTTCACATTCTCCAACGTATCTTCTCCAAGGGTTCCTATGAACTTGTCGAAGTTTTCCCTCGTCAGCTTCTCATGGGAAATCTGACCCGTAGCTAGCTGCGCAATCACCTGGCCACCTAGCGTTACCGGAACCACGGTCTCCAACATATTCGCGAAGCAGCGGACCGATTGTATGCCCTGTTTCCCGTTGGAGGAGAGACAGCCTTGCGTCTCAACGCATTGGCTGCATTTCTGCGTTCCACCATTCAGTATCTGGCAAAACCGGTTCCCTCCCGCCTCGTCTTGATCCCCATTTTGCAAACGGGAATTGACAGTGCGAAGATCCAAAGGCAGCCCGGTCGATTTTTGAAATATCTTCCGATAACTCCGGAAGATCTCCGAGTTCCGGAGTCTCGCGATCATCGATTTCGGGGACTCTTCGGACGTCATCCTTTGGGGGGCGGAGGGACGGTTTTCTAGTGCAGCGTTCATCGTTTCAGTTGTTTCGAGATTTTTTCAATAGCGACGACTATAGTAGGGAATAATTACTCCTCGTATATTGGGAGGCATTCTTGCCGGCTTCTAAAGTAATTCCCTATACGTATACTTCGTTCTGTATCCGAAATTTCCTTTGAGCAGGAATGTACTGACACGCAATCGTTACATAGAATCCGGCAAACCGCGCGAAGCCATTTTCCTTCGTAATCATATGCTGAACCTGTCATGATCTGTCCGGATAAACCCCAGGCTCACGGAAGGGTCGCATCGGTTCGGGGAAGCGTTGTGGACTGTCAGTTCGACAATTCCGTTCCGGCTATCCATACCATTCTTCTCGCTTCGGATTTCATCACCAATGAGGATCTGGAGAGCGTTCTCCGGGAAAGCAAAAAGCCCTCAGTAACTTCTAGCGCCATGGGAGATACTCTCATCAACCTGCGCCGCAGGATCAAGAATACCGGCGATCTTCGCACTGTGATCCGAACCATGAAAGCCATGTCCACAGGACGCCACCTCCCTGATTCATGAGCATCCCTTCACCTCGCTCTTCCAAGCATGCGCCGAATCCTGTGCGGAAGAACATGCCGCCCGCCTGAGCGCCATGCAGCTCGCCGAGAAAAATATCGAGGAACGGCAGCAGGGGCTCCGGTTCGACTTCAACCGTCAGCGCCAAAAAGTTATCGACGAGGAGCTGATCGAGCTCATCTCCGGATTCGAGGTGCTCTCATCTCCGCCGCCTGGTTCCTTTCGATGCCTCGAAAGGTGAGGAAGGGGTGACGGTCCAAGGCGCGATCCTCATCACCGTTTCCATCATCGGGTGGCGCAAGGCCATGACTTATGTCGGCTTGATCGCACTGTTCAGCACGCTGGCAGGACTCCTTTACGGTGCCTGGGTGGATCAAACACGACCTGAACTGCTCCTGCTCGCGCTAGTGGTAATTGTTGCGCTCCTTGCTGCTACGCTCTTCATTTTGAAGCGACGAAACAAGGGGGGAGTTGCCTAAAATGAGTATGCATCCCATGCCGGGGAGCAGCCCAGATTCCCGCGTAAGAACCGCTCGCAACTGCAGGGTAGTCTTCCGCAAAATCCGCGCAGCATCCGGTGTCCATGTGATCCAAGGTTCCTATAGCTATGAATATGAATTTTGAAAAATACGCCCGCAGCGGTCAGGACTTCGTCAAGAAGATTGCCGCAGAGCTTGGAGACGAAAAAGACATCTCCGCCGCAGGAGTCATCCTGCGCGCCACCCTCCATGTCCTGCGTGATCAATCCACCGCCGAGGAGTCCGTGCAGTTCATCAGCCAACTGCCGATGTTCATCAAGGCGATCTACATCGATGGCTGGGAAGTCTCCGGCAAGAAAGCCAAAGTGCGTCACTTGGATGACTTTGTCGAAGAGGTGTATAAGCAATGCCGCCACTGCTCGATCAGTGACCTGTCCACCGCTCCGAGGACACAATCACTTGAGAAAACACCAGGAATCCATGCAAACAAATTCGCCATCATCAACAAGCAAGTTTTCCTATGGCCTAACAAAAACCGCTTGGAACCCATACCTCGTCGGAGCCGGTATCGGAACCCTGCTGAACAAAGGTCGCGTGACCGACTACAACGTCATCGTCAATTTTTTCCGGCTCAGGGACATGACGGTTCTCAAAGTCATGCTCACTGCCATCACTGTGGGAAGCATTGGGATCTTTGCCCTTGGGCAAATCAGACTGGATGACATCACGCCAGTCCCGGCCTGGTTGTGGATCGGCCTGTTGGTAGTCGCAACATGGCTAAGCCATCGGCTGTTCAAGGACGGGGCGAACTCAAGGGAAGTCTAACCCATGTATATTTCCCCACCAATGAACCCAACCACCAGCCCGGCGGCCATGGCTTCCCGATTTCGCAAAGTCCTGATTCCTTGTGAGGAGGCTCAACTCGGAGGGGATCTCACTGTGCCTTACGGAGCGCAGGGTATCGTCGTGTTCGCACATGGCAGCGGGAGCAGCCGACGCAGCAGCCGGAACCGTTTCGTCGCGGAGCAGATCAATGTCCTCGGGCTGGGAACCTTGCTGTTCGACCTGCTGGCACCCGAAGAGACGGAGGCGGAAGCACATACCGGCGAGCTGCGATTCAATGTTCCGTTTTTGACAAACCGGCTGCGTGATGCGACCCGCTGGGTTCGGGAGGAACCCTCGCTTGACGGCATGAGGATGGGCTACTTCGGATCGAGCACAGGCGCCGCAGCAGCTCTGGCCGCCGCCACCGACGATCCCGCCATCGGGGCGATTGTCTCACGCGGCGGGAGAACCGATCTCGCCGGAACCAAGGTGGAGAATGTGCAGGCTGCCACCCTCCTGATCGCCGGCGGGCTGGATTTCCCTGTCATCCGCTGCAACGAGGAAACTTACGACTGCCTTGGGTGTGAGAAGCGGATTTCAATCGTCGAAGGCGCATCACATCTGTTCGAGGAACCGGGAAAACTGGATGAGGTGGCCGAACTCGCGGCGTCCTGGTTCAAACTTCACCTCGATCCACTGCTATGTTGAAAACCCATACATTCCATGACCGCGCGGACGCCGGGCGGAAACTGGCGAGTATCATGCCTGAGTCCATAAAAGACAGCGATCCCGTCATATTGGCATTGCCTCGCGGAGGCGTGCCCGTGGCCGCTGAAATCGCCAGAGCGTGGGGACTTCCCTTTGATGTTCTCGTTATCAGAAAGATCGGCGTGCCTGGAGCCGAGGAAGTGGCGATGGGGGCGATCGCCAGCGGCGGAATCAAGGTTCTTGACCGGGATCTGATCGCCAGGCTTGGCCTGGGCGAGGATCAGGTGGAAGCCGTGGTCGGGCGCGAGATTTCAGAACTGCGCCGTAGGGAGGAGCTCTATCGCGCGGATCGTCCCGCCCATGATCTTTCAGGCCGCAGGGTGATCCTTGTGGACGACGGTATCGCTACCGGTTCGACCATGATGGCGGCGATCAGTCTCCTTCGCAGCCAACGCGTGGGACGGATCGTGGTAGCCGCACCTGTTGCAGCTTCTGTTACGGCCGAGCGTCTTCGCGAAAAAGCCGATGAGGTATTCATTGTGCTTGAACCGGAATATTTCAGATCGGTAGGCCGATGGTACGAAGACTTTTCAGAAACAAGCGACGAGCAGGTCAGATCCCTGCTCGGTGCATAGAATCCCGAACGTATCCCCCCTTTTTTGAACCGAACCATAACAACAAACACACGAAAAATATGAAAATAGCTGAAATCATGACGCATGATCCTGAGTGGATCAGCCCTGAAACCTCCGTGGAAGACGCAGCCTGCAAGATGCGCGAGCTGGATGCGGGCTTCATTCCCATCGGGGACGGACAGCGCCTCAAAGGAATACTCACCGACCGCGACATCGTCATCCGCGCTGTCGCCGGAGGACTGGACGCCGCCATCAGCCCCGTGGAAGACGTGATGACCCCTACCGTCATCTATTGCTTTGATGACCAGGATGTTCGCAAAGCTGCGGATCTGATGGCCGAAAAACAGGTTCGCCGCCTGATCGTCCTGAACCGCGACAAGAAGCTTACCGGCATCGTTTCGCTAGGTGACATTTGCGTGAAGGGCGGAGACAACGAAATGGTAGGCGATGCCTTGGAAGATATTTCGCAGTCGCGGATTCTGACATATTGAATCCCTGACCCGTCATGCTCGCCCGGCACGCACGATTTCTACTCCCTCCGTGAGGCTCTGACCCGGCGGCGGAAAAATGGTAGTCTGGGCACACAACTCACATCTCGGCGACGCGCGGGCTACTGAGATGGGGAATCGAGGCGAATGGAACGTCGGCCTGCGCGAGTTTCGCCCCGACAACCATATCAAAACCGTGGATGAAATGACTCACGCTGGCGCTTTTGCCGTCTTCCGCTCGTGCCACCTTTATCCCACCGTCCACAAGTTCCGCCAATGAGATGAGCGGGGTTCCATCGGTCAGCTTTCGCGAGGTCTTGCGTTTGTCCGGGGACGCGATTCGGAAGTTGATCCGTTGCTCGGCTTCATCCAGCGGGACGTAGATCTTCCCATCGTCCGCAGCGAACGTGATCCCCTGAACCACGCCCGCAACGCTATTCATTT
>TARA_B110000037_G_scaffold115191_1_pt1 | contig 12555 bp, 5 predicted proteins | sample TARA_B110000037 | Tara Oceans TARA_B110000037 (sample SAMEA4397196) | marine metagenome | biome: Polar Biome; feature: [MIX] marine epipelagic wind mixed layer (ENVO:01000061); material: water (ENVO:00002006), including particulate matter (ENVO:01000060) such as... | depth 10-100 m
GGAAATACAGAAAAAGACCTCAGCCAAAAGCTCACAAAAAATAAGGAAAAAATACAGTCCTTATTTGAGAAAAGAGTCCGGGATAGAACGGTAAGGAAATTATTTAAGAGCCATGAGAAAGCACTTGAAAAAGCCGTTCAAGAAGCGCATTCATTTCAAATAAAGATCCCCTCAGGTTGGCAGCAAGCAGTAAGTGAGCCTGGATTTTATTGGATGAGGTATCTAAACGGAAATAAGGAACAAAATGTATTTGTGTATTATGAGCCCTACACAAATGTTGAAATATTTGATCAGGTACCTAAATTTAGAGATCGAATTACTAAAAAATTTTTAAGGGATGGAGAGAAGAATAATTTATTCATTACCAGACAAATGCGGGATGATTTAAATACCGTTTTCTTGAAGAAAACCCAATTTAATGGCAGTTATGCCGTCGAGAGCAGAGGGCTCTGGAAAATCAACGATAACTCGCTTGGTGGTCCTTATATAAGTTATACTTTTGTGTCAGAAAAAGAACAATTAATTTATTACATTGAAGGGTTTGTAGCTGCACCAGGTAAGAAAAAAAGAGTTTTGCTGCAAGAAGTCGACGCGATACTGTCAACATTTAAAAGAGCTATTTAAATATAAACAACTAAACTATGTGCGCAAAAATCAGAAAACAGGAAGCATTAGACTTCCACGAAGCCCCGCCTAGAGGTAAGATTGAGGTTGTTCCAACCAAACCCCTTAGAACCCAACATGATTTAGCTTTGGCCTATTCCCCCGGTGTAGCTGAGCCTTGTTTAGAAATCGCAAAAAATAAACAAGATGTTTATAAGTATACGGCCAAAGGCAATTTGGTAGGTGTCATAACGAATGGAACCGCAGTATTAGGGCTAGGCAATATTGGCCCTGAAGCCTCTAAACCCGTAATGGAGGGCAAGGGTGTTCTTTTTAAAAAATTTGCGGGGATTGACGTATTTGATATTGAAATTGATGAAACAGATCCTGATAAATTCATTGAAATTGTAAAATCATTGGAGCCCACTTTTGGAGCCATAAATTTAGAAGATATTAAAGCTCCTGAAAGTTTCAAAATTGAAAGAGAGTTAAGGGAAAAAATGAACATTCCAATCATGCATGACGACCAGCATGGTACTGCCATTATCTCAAGTGCGGCCCTACTCAACGCTTTGGAATTAGTAAATAAGAAGATTGAGGAACTCAAAGTTGTGGTCAGTGGGGCTGGAGCGGCGGCTATGGCTTGCACAGATTTATATGTACAGTTAGGCATCAGGGTTGATAACATCGTTATGACCGATTCCAAAGGAGTGATCCGAGCAGATAGGGTCAATTTAGATGAGCATAAAGCAAAATATGCTACATCCAAAGACCTTCATACCTTAGATGACGCCATGGAAGGGGTAGACATGTTTCTCGGGTTATCAATGGCCAATATTTTGACGCCTGAGATGATCTTAAAGATGGCTTCTCACCCCATTATATTTGCTTTAGCTAATCCAAATCCTGAAATCGCTTATGATCTTGCCATGGAGACTAGGGCAGACATCCTAATGGCTACGGGTAGATCTGATCATCCCAATCAAGTAAATAATGTGTTGGGGTTCCCCTATATTTTCAGAGGGGCATTAGATGTTAGGGCAACGGGAATTAATGAAGCGATGAAATTGGCTGCGGTCAAGGCGATTGCAAATTTAGCCAAGGAAAATGTGCCTGATTTGGTACTGAAGGCCTATGATTCTAAAAAATTAAAATTTGGTAATAAATACTTGATTCCAAAGCCATTGGATCCACGATTGATGACTCGGATATCCCCCGCTGTGGCTAAAGCAGCTATGGATTCAAACATTGCTCAATTGAAAATTGAAGATTGGGATCAATATGAAATAGAACTAGAAGAGCGTTTGGGGATTGACCATCGTTTAATCAGCAGGATTATTACGCGTGCTAAAAAAGATCCAAAACGCGTTATTTTTGGAGAGGCACATGACGTTTCCATCCTGAAGGCAGCACAACAAGTGGTGGATCAAGGCATCGCCATACCGATCCTACTCGGGAATGTGACTTTGATCAATTCATTGATTAAAGAGAATGATCTTGATTTAAAAAACTGTGAAATTATTGACCCTCTTGACGAGGTATCCAAAAGAGCAGACTTTGCTTCAAAACTTTTCGCCTTGCGTCAGAGAAAGGGCATGACCCATCAGGGCGCCCAGGAGGCCATGCTGAATTCCAATTATTTTGGTGTAATGATGGTGAACATAGGAGCGGCTGATGCCTTTATTTCGGGATTATCTAATGATTACCCAGAGACCATCAGGCCCGCATTAGAGATTATTGGGGCTGAAGAGGGGATCAAGCGGGTGGCAGGGATGTATATCTTAAGCAATAAAAAAGGGAATTACTTTTTATCTGATACTACGGTGAATCTAAACCCCACCCAAGATCAGTTGGTAGATATTATGGGATTGACCGCGCGCGCGGTTAGGTTTTTTGATGTGGAGCCACGGATGGCAGGTCTTTCTTATTCTAATTTTGGGTCTGCCAAAGGAGAGGTGCCAGAGAAAATGGCAAAAGCTGTAGCACAGGCAAAGAAACAATGGCCAGATTTATTAATTGATGGTGAAATCCAAGCCAATGTCGCCTTAAACAAAGAGATATTACAAGAGAGTTACCCTTTCAGTAAACTAGCTGGGACTTTTGCCAATACACTGATCTTTCCAAATCTGGAGTCGGGAAATATTGCTTATAAGTTATTAATGGAATTCGGAGGTGCAGAGGCCATTGGTCCCATATTGATGGGCATGAGAAAGCCCATTCATGTGCTCCAAAGAGGAAGTTCGGTGAGTGATATATTTAACATGACAGCTATCGCGGTTGTTGATGCCCAGGTAGCGGCAAAAAAGGATCAGAAATGATTAATTTTATAACAGGGCTTTTTGAAGAAAAGGAGCCTACTCAGGTAATCATTCAAGTGAATGGGATAGGCTATGAAATTAAAATATCACTCATCACCTATGGCCAAATAAAAGCGCTTGATGAGGGGCGATTGTATACTCATTTTCATGTCAAGGAAGACAGTCAAACACTTTACGGATTTTATGATCTATCTGAAAAATCTAGGTTTAGGGATTTGATCGGTATCAGTGGCGTGGGTCCCAGTACCGCGCTCATGGTATTGTCAAGTTTATCAGCAGAAGAATTGCAATCAGCGGTAATCAATGCCCAGGTAAAAGTCATACAGTCGGTCAAAGGCATTGGGGGTAAAACGGCTGAAAGAATTATACTTGAACTTAAAGACAAGTTCAAAAAAGAGTCTTTGGTAGAAAATGCAATAGATTTATCTGGAGAATCTAACAATACTTTAAGAGCGCAAGCGTTATCTGCGCTAACAACCTTAGGTATAGGCAAGCCAGCAGCAGAAAAGACGGTTGATCAAATCATGTCAGAGCATGAAAGCCTTAGACTTGAAGAGCTGATAAAGTTTGCCTTAAAAAGAGTATAAAAACCAATTCTTGAATAAGTACCAGTTCAATATCCGAGCGATAGCAAGTATATGCTTGTGTACGTGTACCTTTTTTTTGTATGGGGGCGATCTCTTAATGCAAGAGGGTGACAGCACGATAAAGTCGGATACACTTGTTCCTTATGAATCCACCAATTTTCCAAGTTACAGTCCCAATTATCGATATGGAGATGTATACTCGCAGCCTCCGAGTAAATCACCGATCAATTTAACAGATCCTACCTCCTTAGATCTGCAAGTTGACTTTGATTCTAGTATCAACTTTACAGCAACGGAGCAATTAGACGGCATAGATTTTCGACCTCCCGTAAATTTAAGTTTTTCAGAATACGATGCATCACATACTCAAAAGTTGATCACAGATTATTGGCGTGAACAGGCCATTGGTTTAGAGGGAGAGAGTGCGATTGGCGGTAGGCGATTGATTCCAAAGCTTTATATAAGTCCCGTATTTGACAGGATTTTTGGAGGCAGTTATGTTGACATTACACCTACCGGATTTGTAAATTTAGATTTTGGAGGCTTATTCCAATACAATGACAACCCTCAGATACCTGAACGTCAAAGAAAAAATGGGGGCTTCAATTTTAATATGCAGATCAGCTCCAATGTCGTGGGTAAGATTGGAGATAAGCTGGCGGTTACTTTTAATTTTGATAACAATAATTCGTTTGATTTTCAAAATGATATGAAGGTCGAATACACTGGGTATGAAGAAGAAATAATTAAAAAAATTGAATTGGGAAACGTAAGTATGCCCATATCCAATAGTCTTATTTCGGGAGCTCAGTCTTTGTTTGGAGTTAAAACGCAACTGCAATTTGGGAAATTATACGTGACAGCGATTGCTTCTAGACAACAAGGGAGAAATGAGGTAATCACTCTAGAAGATGGGGTAGATGAGCGTCAATTTGAACTCCAAGCGTCCAATTATGATGAGAATAGACATTTCTTTTTAAGCCATTTTTTTCGAGAGAATTACGAAAATTGGTTGGGTAGATTGCCTCAGTTAATTTCAGGAATTAACGTGACAAGAGTCGAGGTTTATGTACTTAATAGGAATAATAATACGGCGACTACAAGAAATTTTGTTTCATTAATGGATTTAGGCGAAGGATCCGTCGTCCATAATCCTAGTGTAGGATCACAGAGAGGCGGGGCTTCCCGCAATGGCGCCAATGATTTGTATCAAAATCTTATTTCTTTAAGTGGCGCGAGAAGCCCCAATTTAATTAACGAGTTGTTGGAATCAAATTTCGGAATGACTGAGTCTACTGATTTTGTAAAAGTGACGACGGCACGAAAATTGGATTTAACAGAATACAATATCAATAAAGAATTGGGTTATGTTTCATTGATCAGGAAACTTCAAAATGATGAAGTTTTGGCGGTATCTTATGAATATACGTATAATGGTAAGGTGTATAAAGTAGGGGAACTTTCCGAGGATTATCAAGGGTTTGATGACGATGAGCTGATTTTTTTAAAAATGTTACGACCCAATAAAATCAATACCCGCATACCTACATGGGATTTGATGATGAAAAACATTTACAATCTGAATGCAGGCCAGGTCCAACAAGAAGGATTTACCTTAAGAATCCATTACCGAGATGACCGCACAGGCATTGATAATCCTTCGTTACACGAAGGTCGCTTAACCAAAGACATACCTCTAGTTCAACTACTGGGACTAGACCAGTTGAATAGAAATAATGATCGCCAAAAGGACGGAAATTTTGATTACATAGAAGGGATCACAATTAATTCTAAGACCGGTGTCATTATTTTTCCTGTATTAGAGCCTTTTGGACCGAAATTGAAAAGTTATTTTGATGAAAGCGAATTTGAGCTGATTGATAAATATGTCTATGACACCCTTTATAGAACGACAAGGGCAGATGCGGCCCAGATAGCATCAAAAAATAAGTTTTTTATTTTAGGAAAATACAGTGGAGGTTCTTCTTCTGAAATCTCCTTACCTGGGATAAATATTGCTCCAGGATCCGTGGTGGTTATGGCAGGAAATACGCCTTTAAGTGAAGGCCTCGATTATACCGTAGATTATAATTTAGGCAGGGTTCGGATATTGAATAGTGGCATCATGAGTTCAGGTAAACAAATCCAGATCTCATATGAAAAGGCAGATCTTTTTAATTTTCAAACCAGATGGCTTACCGGCACTAATTTTGAATACCTATTCAATGATCATTTTTCAATAGGGGCAACCCTATTGCATCTCAATGAACGACCCGGAGGCAAAACGCGCTATGCGGTAGGGGATGAGCCTACTAAGAATACGAAATATGGATTTAATTTAAATTATCAAACTGATTCAAGGTTATTGACACAAATCGTTGATGCGATACCTTTAATCAGCACCAAAGAAAAGTCAAGTATTTCTTTCAGTGCAGAATTTGCTCAATTGATTCCGGGTACCTCAAACTTGGTTGAAGGCGAAGGGACTTCTTATATAGACGATTTTGAAAATGCGCTTACCTATGGAGGGAATTTACAATCCTGGGCGGGTTGGAATCTGGCCTCAACACCCAGTACGCTTAATGATCGCTTTGAGGTTGATGATGGCCAAGGTGGAGATTTAGGAACCAATTATAAGCGGGCAAAACTGGCTTGGTATACCGTTGACAACAGTGTTTTTTATACGTCTATAGGGAACAGGCGGCCGGGTAATTTGACAGAAGAAGATCTCGAGAATCATTATGAAAGGATCGTTTACCCTCAGGAAATTCATCAACAGCAAGATCGAACCATGATCACAACGAATGAAACTATTTTAGATGTTGCTTATTTTCCAAGTGAGCGCGGACCTTACAATTACAATCCTAATTTAGATGCCGATGGACTGCTACCTAATCCTGAAGAAAATTGGGGAGGCATCACTAATCACATTAATAATGAGGTTGATTTCGATAAAACCAATATAGAATTTATTGAGTTTTGGATGATGGACCCTTTCATTGGCCATGCAGATGGAAATCCCAAAGGCAGGGTGTTGGACGGAAGGTTTAATGAGCACAATACGACTGGGGGGTCTTTGATTTTTAATTTGGGCAGTGTTTCTGAAGATTACATGAAAGATGGGCGACATGCCTTTGAAAATGGGCTACCTGCAGATGGAGATTTAGCCAAGGCTTTGGCTACGGAATGGGGCTACATCACCGAAGAGCAATTTTTAACCAACCAATTTGAGAATTCGCAAGGAAGTAGGGTGAATCAAGATGTCGGTCTTGATGGGTTAAAAAATGACTTAGAAGCAGATTATTTTCAGCGTTATATTGATCAACTTAATGTCAGTGCACTTGCGCGTGAAGAAGTATTGGCAGACCCATCAGGTGATAATTTTCAATATTATTTAGATGATGCGTATGATCAGCAAAATGCGAAGGTAGTAGAGCGCTATAAAAACTACAATGGCCAAGAGGGGAATTCTCCCGTTACTTCTTCAGATTTTTCCGAGGGAAATAGTCCGGCCCCGGACAATGAAGATATCAGTAGAGATAATACGGTATCAAGTTTAGAAGAATATTATGAATACGAGATAGATTTAAGACCGGGTAATCTTGAAGTAGGTAAAGAACACATTGTAGATCAGGTGGTGGGTAAGGATGGAGAGGCTAATTGGTACCTATTTAGGGTGCCCATAAAAAACCCAGATAAAATTATAGGAGCTATTGAAGGTTTTAAGTCCATGCAATATGCCCGAATGTATTTAACAAATTTTAGTCAGCCCGTCGTGCTGCGTATATCTAGTTTTAGATTGATTGGAAATAAGTGGCGAAAATATCAAGGAACTTTATTTGAGGAGGGCTTCAATGAAGTGCCTGAGGTTACCACTTCTGATTTTCAGGTTTCGGTAGTTAACGTAGAGGAAAATAGTATCGGAAATGACGAATCGCCCCCTTACGTAATACCTCCAGGGTTGTCGAGGGATCGAGACAACACCACTTATTTGAATCGGAGAGACAATGAGCAATCCTTACAGGTCTGTGTAGAAGATTTGCCAGATAAAGACTCACGAGCCGTATTCAAGGGGGTCAGTTATGATCTAATTAATTATGGGCGGTTAAAAATGTTTTTCTCTGCGCATGCCTATCAGGGGGATGAAGTTTCAGACGATGAGGTTACGGCTTTTTTAAGATTTGGTACTGATTATTCAGAAAATTATTACGAAATAGAGTTGCCCCTCAAAATAACCCCTACAAATTCAGGGCTTACCGGAGAGGCACTTCGCAGAGTTGTTTGGCCTGAAGAAAATGAAATAGATTTAGCAATCAACGAAATTTTAGCTTTAAAATCTGAGCGAAATCGGACGGGTTTAAACGTACAAGTTCCTTATACTAAAAAGTCCAAGGATGGTAAATATGATTTGACCATCAAGGGCAGACCAGAATTGAGTACCGTATTGACCATGATGATCGGCATGAGAAATATTGGAAGTGATGATCTTCAGGATAAATCCATTTGCTTATGGGTAAATGAATTGCGTGTAACTGATTTTGATAACCAAAATGGTTGGGCAGCCAATGCACGCGTCAATGCCAAATTGGCAGATTTAGGTACGATCAGTGCTTCCACGCGGTATACATCTAATGGATTCGGATCTATTCAGCAAAGAATTTCAGAGCGTACCCGGGAGGAACAACTACAATACGACATCAACGCGTCCATAAATCTCGACAAATTTTTATTTCCTGAAAAAACGGGATTGAAGATCCCTGTTTTTGCAAGCATAGAACAGTCAAAGGCGACTCCTAAATTTGATCCCTTAGATCCTGATATTCCACTTGAGGCTTCTTTAGAGAGTTTTGATACCCAAGCTGAGAAGGAGGACTATCTCGCGATTGTTCAGGATCGGTCGACGCGTAGAAGCCTAAACTTCACCAATGTTAGAAAGGAGAAAGTAAAAGCAGATGCTAAAATAAACATCTACGATATTGAAAACTTTTCATTTTCCTATGCTTTTAGCGATCAAAACACAACCAGTATCAGTACTCAAAAGTTTTATCGAAAGACGACCAGTGCGGGCCTATCCTATAATTATTCCCCAGAAGACTTTTCTATTGAACCTTTCGCAAAGAGTGAAAAACTAGCACATCCCTTCTTGAAGATTATCAAGGATATTAATTTTTCAGTATTACCCAGTAGCTTGACCTTTAGGGGGGATTTAAATCGAAATTTTGTTCATACTCAACTTTACAATGCAAAATTAACGACCGATGGAATGGATCCTTATTATGAACGGTTATTTTCTTTTAATAGAAATTATGGGTTGAGATGGAATTTTTTCAAGGCGTTAAGCTTTGACTACAGCGCTAGAGCTAATGCGGTCATCGATGAGTCCGATGACTTTATTGAAGGGGACATAACTACTGATGCTGAACGAGATTATATTCTTGATCAAATTTTGAATTTAGGAAGGATGAAAAATTACAATCAAAACGCTTCATTGAACCTTAAGTTACCTTTAGATAAACTACCTATTACGGATTGGATTAACTCGGAGGTAAGGTATGCCGTAAGCTATGGCTGGGTCTCTGGATCATTAAATCAGGAAGACTCCTTGGGAAATTCTTTTGGTAACATCATAAATAATTCAAGAGATAAATCTTTGACGGGTAAAATAGATATGGTTAAGCTTTATAACAAAGTACCCTTTCTTAAAACGATAAATACTCCTTCAAGAAGCAATAGGTCGAGTTCCTCTAAAGTCAAAGAGGAGGAGACTGAAACTTCGTCAAGTTCATCTTTAATCATAGGCAAAGGCATCCTACGTCTTATCATGTCAGTCAGATCTGTAAATTTTACTTATGGAATTAAGGAAACCACCAGCTTATCTGGATTTTTACCAGCTCCAAATTTATTTGGAATGGATTCTCTTTGGTCCGCTCCGGGCTGGGGATTTTTACTCGGTGACCAAGATGCAGATGTTAGATTTATCGCTGCTGAGAATGGGTGGATCACCCAAACTCCTTTTTTGACGTCACCTTTTATGCAATCCAGTACTAGAAACCTTGCTTTTAATGCTTCGGTGGAACCTTTTAAAGGATTAAAAATTCAGCTGAATGCTAAAAGGACGAGCGCTGGGAGGTATCAAGAAATCTTTCGTTATGATTCAGAAATTCAAGAGTTCGGATCCTTGACACCTTCGAGATCAGGAAGTTATAGTATTTCGTATTTAACGATTAAATCGGCCTTTGAAGCACAAACCAAAATGATTAATGGTGTTGAGTTTGAAACCTCACCCGCATTTGAGCAGTTTAAAGAAAATATAGATATTATTAGTGGAAGACTGAGTAATTCTTTGGAGGCCAGTGGCATATCTGATCGTTATGATACTATAAGTCAGGACATTTTGGTGCCCGCATTTTTGGCTGCTTATACAGGAGAAAACGCAGAAAATGCCCCTATGAGCGTTTTTCCAAGAATACCCATACCTAACTGGCGGATTGATTTTGCAGGATTATCTAAGTTGCCAGGCCTTAAGGATATTTTTTCTTCAGTGAATCTTACCCACAGTTACCGATCCATATTTAATGTAAATAACTATACCAATTCCTTACTTTATACAGAACAGATGACTTTGGATAATCAATTAACCAATTATCCTTTGGCTTCCTTGACGGATAGTATTACGGGTAAATTGGTGCCCGTCTATATATTGAACCAAGTTTCCATACTTGAACAATTTGCACCTCTGATAGGAATCAATGTCAAGACCAAGACCAATTTGACCGCCAGTTTTAATTATAGGAGGGACAGAAATCTCGCCTTAAATTTATCAAATGCCCAAGTAACAGAAACGCAAAACAGTGGGGTAACTTTTGATTTTGGATGGACCAAAGCAGATTTGATATTACCTTTTAAGACTAAGGGCAGAACGATCAGCATCAAAAATGACATCACTTTTAGACTGGCCATTACTTTTAGAGACTCAAAAACCGTACAGCGCAAGTTGCAATTGGAAGAAGACGAGACCGAAAACAAAATCACCAACGGAAATAAAGGGTTTCAAATCCGCCCATCACTGGCGTATAAGCTCAATAAACAGCTAGATTTAACGATGTATTATGAAAAGAATACAACTACACCGCGGGTAGGATCCTATTTAAGATCTACCACTTCTTTTGGTGTACAATTAAGATTTAACCTTGCACAATAAAAAAGTTTAAGCGTATTTTGTCTCATATAGAGTTTAGAGTAGGTAAAAAAAATAAACGCATGAATATTCCAAGTCAATTATTGTATACAAAAGATCACGAATGGGTCAAGATTGAAGGTGATATCGCAACGGTAGGTATTACAGATTTTGCTCAAGGTGAATTAGGTGATATTGTCTACGTAGAGATTGAAACCCTCGGACAACGGTTTTCTGCAGAAGAGGTCTTCGGGTCAGTGGAAGCAGTGAAAACAGTCTCAGATTTAATGATGCCCGTCTCGGGTGAAGTCTTATCACTTAATGAAGCGCTTGAATCTACCCCTGAACTCATCAATACCGATCCTTATGAGGCAGGATGGTTGGTCAAGATCAAAGTTGAGGACCAAGGAGATCACTTATTATCTGCTGAGGATTACAGCACGTTGATAGGAGGCTGATAAGGAGACAAAGAGTTATTGAAAGTAAGAGGACAATAGCAGCATGCTGTGATTCAGAATAAGGATTGGAGTGAAGCTTCCTTTTATATAATATTTTTCTATTTGGATGAAAAAAGCGAGGAAATCCTAGTTTAAAAATAAGATTGACAATATATTTGATATTCAGGGTGAAGAAAAATTTAACATAATCGTATGGAATTAAAGAAAAATCCTAAAAATGACTTGTCGAGAATGTCCGGAATGTTTTTAAATCTGGGCCTCAGTGTAAGTTTACTTTTGGTTATCGTTGCATTTGAATGGCGGACCTATGATGATTCGGGTTTATTGGATTTAGGTATGGTTCAAGATGATTTTGAAGACTTAATGGAAATTCCTCCTACAGAGCAGCCCCCACCCCCTCCCCCCAAAATACAGTTGCCTGAAATCATTGAGGTTCCTGATGAAGAGGAAATTGAAGAAGAAATAGAAGTAGAATTGGATCTTGAGGTAACCGAAGAAGAAGTAGTTGAAGATTTTGTATTTGAAGAGGCACCTGAAGAGGAAGTAGATGAAGTTTTCACCATAGTAGAGGATCAGCCTGCTTTTCCTGGAGGGAATGCTGCTTTTTACAAGTTTGTAGGTAGTAATATGACTTATCCTTCACAAGCAAGAAGGATGGGTATAGAGGGCAGAGTTTTTGTCCAGTTTGTCGTAGACAAGGATGGCTCGGTAACGGAAGTCAAAGCTGTGAAAGGCATTGGAGCGGGATGTGATCAAGAGGCCGAGCGGGTCTTGAAGACGTCTCCTAAATGGACACCGGGAAAGCAGCGAGGGAGAAGTGTGAAGGTAAGAATGGTGCTACCCATCATTTTTAAATTAAATAATTAATAAAAATATTTTTTCTAAGGGAAGCTCGTTATAAACATTATGACGAGCTTTTTTTATGCCTTGAGATAAATAGATACGAAAAATATAATTTATCACTTAACTTTCAGCGATGTTTTGTATCAGTGATAACTGTGTTTAAATGAGCCCTCCAATGAATGATTTTCAGATAGAGATAAGACAAGGATTACCAGATGAACTGCCGCCAGTGAGCATTTTAGACTCAGCTTTGAGTCATGCTCCTAGGCGAAAAGATATTTTATCAGACACTGAAAAAAAACTGGCTTTGCGAAATGCTTTGAGGTATTTCCCTTCAGCTTGGCACGAGATACTGATCAAAGAATTTCAACAAGAGTTGAATGAATACGGAAGGATATATATGTACCGTTTCATGCCTAAATATAAAATGTATGCGCGACCGATAGGGGATTATCCGGCCCAATCCGTCCATTCAGCTGCCATTATGCATATGATTCAAAACAATTTGGATCCAGAGGTGGCTCAACATCCTCAGGAATTAATTACTTATGGCGGAAATGGGGCGGTAT
>TARA_B110000037_G_scaffold214887_1_pt1 | contig 12546 bp, 12 predicted proteins | sample TARA_B110000037 | Tara Oceans TARA_B110000037 (sample SAMEA4397196) | marine metagenome | biome: Polar Biome; feature: [MIX] marine epipelagic wind mixed layer (ENVO:01000061); material: water (ENVO:00002006), including particulate matter (ENVO:01000060) such as... | depth 10-100 m
AAAAGAGCAGCAATATGCTTCAATTGGCGATTAAATTACTCTTTTGTAACTACCCAATTTTCCAACACCAAATATTTCAACCCAGTTCCATAAAAAGTTTTAATTGCATCAATCGGCGAGTAAACCATCGGTTCATTCCTACCATTAAAGCTGGTGTTTATTAAAAGCGGTAAATCATCACTCAAAAGTAAATCCCCATTCTCAACGGTTTGTACCCTGCAAGTTCCATCCTGATGCATTACTTCTTTTAGCTTTTCTTTTTTATCAGGTTTAACCTTATAAACCATATTCATAAACGGTGATTCATTTTCGGCATCCTCAAAATAGTTCGCCAAATCCTTTTTCCTAATTATTATTCCGAATGGCCTAAATTCCTCCCTGTTTTTTATGGTTAGATTAAGCTCTTGTTGAATGTTCTCCTTAAATGGATTTGCGTAAATTGTTCTGTTTGTCAATGCACGTGGCCCAAACTCTGCCTTGCCTTTAAAAACAGCAACGGTTCCATTGTTTTTTAGCTTGTTTGCAACAAATAATTCAGGTTGATCAACATAAGTTGCCTTTATTTTCAATGACTTAATTATGGATTTTATTTCATCATTTGAGTACTCTCGTCCGGCAAATGGAGTGTATCCATTTATGTGTTCATTTTCGAAATCTAATGACCCCAGAATTGCAGCACCAAGAGCAACACCAGCATCACTCGACACCGAATTTGTATAAAACCCTTTTACTGAATTTAAACGGCTAATTTTTGAGTTAGCTACACAATTCAATGCGACTCCACCTGCCAAACAAATATTGTATTCACCTATAGACTTTAAGTTCTTTTCAACTACATTAACCAGTATTTTTTCGAGTAATACTTGAGCTGAACATGCTAAATTATAATGTGCTTGCAAAGGTTTACCTGGAGAGGCTTTTTCGAACCCTAGTTTTTTGGAAAATTTAGAATTAAACAACATCTTTTGCCGGGTTGGGCTTGGTGTTTTTTTAGGAATACCGACTAGGTAATTTTCATTAATTTGATACCCCTTTTTTGATTCAGTTAATAAAAAATCCAGATCAACAATTGGATTCCCTAAAGCTGCCATTGCCATCACCTTGTATTCGTCCCAATCCTTGCTAAACCCACAGTATTGTGTAATTAGCGAATAAAACAAGCCAAGGCTTTGCGGCCGTTCAAACTTTCGTAAAAGAGTTAGTCCTGTTTTTTTATCTCCCTTATAAATATGTGTTGAATCGCCATCGCCAGAATTATCAGCAGTGATAACCAAACTGGTTTTAAATGGTGAGGTATAAAATACTGCTGCCGCATGACACAAATGATGGTGGAAAAGCCTGAACCTTGGGTTTATGTTAAAATGACTTCTAAAATATTGTCTTAAATCTTCTTCAATACGTTTACCCCAAGTCGCCCCATGAAAACAAATCAAATCAATATCAATTGCTTCAAGTTTTGCTATCTCAAGTACTTCAATTATTGCTAAAAAAGGCATTTGTCCTTGTGCATGCTTAATTCTATTTAGTCTTTCCTCCTCTACTGCGGTAATAATTTTCCCGTTTTGTATAAGCACAGCTGCGGTGTCTTGATGGCCTCCGCCAAAACCTCCGTTAATTCCAAGTATTACCATCAGGCTCCTGTTTTGAAATATTTATCATAAACAATTTCAGGGAAAAAACCAGCTTTGCCCATCAGCCGAATAAATGGCTTGGCTAATCTCATTTTTGAATAACCAGTTTTATAATTTCGAAATGTTTTTGGAGGTAAAGCCAGCCATTTTTCAAATTCTTCTTTGGTTATTTGAAGTCTACGCAAACAAAGTTCAATTACTTTTTCGTCTTCAATAACGTACTTTTCAGAAATCAATCTAAGTGCCTCTTCCCTTTCCATTTGATTGTCTCTAACCAAAGCAGAATAAGAGTTTAGTCTAAAATCAATATTAAACTTAACTCGATGAACATAGGTAATCAAACTCCAGTATAAATCATCAAAATAGTGAGCTCCTGGATACACCCACTTAAACTCTTTTTTAATTATTACTTCGGCCTTTTTACGGTTGTAATCTTCATAATACAAAGGTGAGTGAGCTTTTATACCATTAACAAATGAATAGTAAAACAAATGAAATGGGGTTAAGTTAAAACCTGGTTTATCTGCATGCCAAGCTTTGAGCGTTTTACTGCAAAATTTCTTGTAAACATTCTTAAGGTACTCCCCTTCCATATAAGCCCACGACAAAGGCTTAATTCCTTCTGTTCTAAACGACTGGCCATAAACTATATGTTCGATATTCTCAGCATGTGCAACTCCATAACATGAGGCTGCGATTCCAACGTCAGTACCTTGATTTAAATCCGGCGTTGATGCTTTTAAAAAGGCGATTTTTAAATCTCTAGAAATATTGTAGTCTGAAGTGATGGTTCGTAAATCAACTTTAAGTTTTTTTAACGTGTTTAGCATGTTCTCACCTGCTACAGGATTATCAAAACCGTCATTGAAATGAACTGCCAAAGGTCTTAATTTATACTTTTTTACCAATAAATACAGTAAGTAAGTGCTGTCTCTACCTCCACTTATACCAACAACACAATCGTATTTTTTATTCTTACCTGAATTTTTTAATGTGGCAATAAATGAATTTAGGTGTTTTTTGCCGGATACATCGTTAGGATAAATCAAAGACCATTTATCGTGCAAATCGCAAAAATTGCATACCCCTTGTTTGTTGAATTTTATACCGGGGCAAGTTGAGTCTGAAATGCACCTGGTACACCGCTGATACTTGATGTCTTTAACCACACCATTAACTACAACTTTATCGGTTTTGTTCATTTGTTTTATTTAAACGTGCTCCAATCTGCACTCCTTTTAAGTTGCTTTTTGACAGTTGTAAATCCACTAGGACCAAATGTGATGAGAACTCATTTAATACACCCTGTTCAATTATTCCATTTGGCCCTACCACCAAAGAATTCCCCATCATTTTTTTACCAATGTAAGGCCCTCCAACAAGGTAGCCAACGCTTGTGGTAGATGCTACAATCAAATTAAAATTCCTAGCCAAATACAAATACGGGTTTATCCATTTATCTTCATATGGATCATCAGCTTCATTTACAGCATGATCTGCCGTCCAAGAAGATGGTGAAAGAATTAAATTTGCTCCCATGGCCGCTAACGATTCACCAAGGTATTTTGAGCCCCAATAATTATCAGCACAAATATTTAATCCGATAGTTCCAAATTCGGTATTAATAACTTCTATTTTATTGCCAATTTGGTAAAACGGAAATTCAACTTCTAGTAAATTTATTTTTCGGTGTTTTAAAACAATTTCGCCTATCCGATTTATAAGAATGGCCGTATTGTAATTCAAATCATTCAATTTTTCGGTAAGTCCTACACAAATCCAGATGCTGTTCTTTTTTGCAAGATCACAAAACATTTGTGAATATTCTCCTGGAATTGGTTCGGCATTTCGCAACGATTCGGGGTGTGTCCAGCCAAAGTCGATTGTTTCAGGTAATAGTATCATATCAACCTTGCTTGCAACTGCCTTTTCAATATACTTTGAAGCTCTTTCAAGGTTTCTTCCTGGTTCTGCTCCCTCTACCAACAATTGAACTATACCTAGCTTCATCCCCATCAGTTTATTCTTACCAATATTATATCATTAGGTAAATCCATTTCTCTATTACTTTTCAGATTATAGTTGTAAACTATTCTTAAATACTCTTTAATGAATTTAAATCTTTTACGAGTTGAACAATAATACACTGGCGATGTTGTTGTTTCGATATGTTTAAAATATTCATCAAACCTTGATGTATTGCAGTTGCACCAATTTTGTAAAATAGTTTGAAATTTGGGCCATAAGCTTAACTCTGAATAATCTACGGATAAAAACCTGTTTGAATCTAAATAAAAATCCTCAAAAGCCCCGGTGTTAGATATCTTGCCTGACTTTGAATCAAACAGCACCAAATTATCAGATACAGCAGTTTTTATTACCTCAAGATATTCTTTGTTTTGATTTTCAACTTCCGAAACCTGATTTGATTTTTGAAACTGAATTGATGCGGTTAACCCCGAAACCATCACAACTATACCCCAAAGGAAATAGTTGTTAACCTTCGATATTTCTGATAAATTAAAAATTAAAAGCACCATTACCAAGCCACTTAAAATAGGAAACATGAACCTTCCCTCCATTTTAATTAACACTAAGATTACTAGGAGTTCAACAAGTATTAAAAAGGTAATAAATGCTGATTTTAACTTGTTTCTTGAATTGCTAAAAATAATTAACAATGCCCCAATTAATACGATTAATATTGAAGAATAGTGTTTTGAAATTCGAATTAATTTATGGGAAAACACATCAATCGAGCGGCCTATTAACGGGATAATTTCAACCTTAGAAGATAAGATCATTGAGTTAATAAATTCAGGTGTAATGTTTTGAGGGTCGTTGTAAAAGTGTTCCACTACAGCCTCATATTTTATGCTATCCGATGGGACTGTAAAAGCAGAAATTGGCTTTCTAAAATTCCCATCTGACACCAAATACAAATCATACGTTGAAGAATCAAATACGTTTGAACTGTTTTGCGCATTAACATAATATCCAAGGGCAATTGCAAAAGAAAACAATAAGGGAACTGCAATGTTTTTCGCCAATAAAATCGATTTCGACTTGCTTAGATACATAAAAATGGGCGCCATCAAGATCAATGACAATAGTGATGTATCAAACCTTGTGAATGCCCCAAAAATCATCCAAACATTTATAAGAATTATTGATTTCAATTTTGGTTTGAAATAAAATAAATAAATGCTTGATATTACATAAAACAAGGTAATAGAATAGGTTATATCAACCAACCAAATGGATGATCCCAAAATTAACTGTGAGCCTAAAAGAGTTCCAATAATTTTTACCTTTAAATTTTGATTTAATAGTTTGCTTATCGTTAGGCTTACTATTATCGCTGATGGAATGTTTGCCCCTATTAAAAACAGGCTATACCAATTTACCGATTGGACGTTTTTGTAAAAAACACCAAGCACTGTATCGATGCCCAAATATGCTACAAAGTAAAATTTAGAAAAAGGTTGATTTAGAGTAAAAAATCCTTCAAAAATGGCTTTAATTGAAGGGTGATAATTATCCAGATGGAAACCAAAAAACAACCCATTCAATACTAAAAGTATAAAGGAGCTTGCCACCGCAACACGAGTATTTTGGCTACTTAACATTTATTTGGTGGTTGATACTCTTCTAGAGCAGTATTAATTTTTTCAATTAATTGATTGTCATTAATCGAATCAAACTCAAAATCTGACAACCCTAAAGAAACCAAATTGTCAGGTAGTTTTTCTCTGTCTGCAACATAATTTTGATAAAATTTAGTGTCGGTTTTAAACACTTCAGTTTGGTTTATTTTTTCATTGTAGTAATGATAATAAACGGGTGCATTTTGTTCAATTAACGACAGCCCCAAACTTACTCGATCATTTAACGTTTTATTGGGTTTAGAACCATGAATAATTCCATGAAAAAAGAAAATTGCTTGTCCTGCTTTCATTGGTTGATCAAGCATATAATTATCTAATAGTTTCTTTTGATCCAGGTATTGATCTTTGGTTTTAGAACCCCTAATAGTTTTCATATAACTGTGGCTTCCTGGTAATACTAACATGTTGCCATTTGTGGCATTTACATCTTGTAAAGGACACCACATGTTTAGCGACCAATGCTTTTGTTCATCAACAAAACTCCAATCTTGATGTGGAGGTAAGTGTCCTTCATTCCCGAAAGGTTTAACGACATACATACCACCAAATAATTGACAATTATGAAACTTTTTTTTTACTAATTCATTGAAATCGTCAATTATTTCATTCTCTATATCTGCTTTGTAATTTGCCTGATCTGAAAAATATGATTTGTAAAATGATCCGACCGATTTATTGTGCCATTTATTAAATTTAACTCGATACTTTCTTAGTTGTGATTCAGTAAGGGCATCACAGATTATAAATCCATTTTTATTTAAAAACGTATTGCTTTTTTCATCTTTTAATATGTTAAAAAAAGGAGGCACTTATTTTAAAAACTGTTTGATTGACTTTGATTGATATTTGTTTTGCTTTTTATTCAGTAAAATTTGTTTAATACTTTCTTTCCCCTCAAAATAAGGCTCGTAGTCAATTAACCCTTGGAAGTTGTCACCATGCTCTTTAGAACTATCGTATATCCAATCTGAGTCAACATAAAAACCATCATGATGACTAAATAGTTTAATCTCAGAATTTGGTTGTCCAGGCATACGATGCAATGTAAAGTTTTCTGCATCTTTATGTGCAATCTTTATGGTTACACCAACTCTTGTTTTATTTGATAGGTTTGGATACGTATAATGAATCATTCTGTTGTCAAAATAAATGCAGTCTCCTGCATTCAAAGTTAGTTCAGTAACATCTTCAAACAACTGGTCATAATTTTTTTTAAAAACTTGTGGGATAGTTTCTGCCTGAAAAGGGGGGAACACATCTACTCCATGATTAACAAATCCAAATTTCCCCGTGCTTTCATCAACGTCATTTAATGATGTCCAAACTCCTATTCCCGGGTGAATTGCTTGATCAGTAAACATAGGGTCTTGGTGCAATGATAAAAATGTGTTTGGATCAGGTTTCTTTGCAATAAAATGAGCAATAAATATTTTATACTCCTTGAATTTTTGATCTAAAGAATCTTTGCATATTGCTATTATCGAGTCATGTATGTATGATCTTAAGGCGATGTCTTTTTCTAATAATGAAAAGTTACACCCTTTGTTAAAGTGTAGTTGGTTTTCAACTTCGTTGTACAGTTCTTGTAATTTTGTTACTTGTGTTGAGTTTATATAAGGCCCCGAACCAAACCCTTGTTTGCTAAAAGTATTGAAGTTTTCTTTGTTTTTGAAAATGTACATTTTATTCTTTCTAACTGTTTATGACCACATTATAAATTTATCCTCTTGTTTTGACAAGAAACCGCCTAGTGTGATTCGAGTTACATCACCTAGACCATTATGTACCGAATGGAAATTATCACCTCCGTTAAATATCACCAAATCACCCACATCAATTTTAGGCTTATGTATTAGGTCGTTAGGGTCGTGTTGGTGATTTGTTTTAAAATATTGGTTGTGTATTTCCAATTCACCACCTGTTGTTGGTTTTTGTATCATCATAAAAAAACTCATTTGAAAGTGTGGTGCCGGAATGTTCAACAGCTCAAAATATCGTTTATAATATAACTGCAAATCTTTTTCATTGTGTTTGTTAATTCCCCCCTGATCAGAAAACAGCTCCCTAATTGTTAAGTAATGAACTGATTCATTTTGTAATAAATCACCATTCAATTCACCCTTTACAATGTTCTTTATTTTACACCCTTGATTGAGAAATTTAAAAATATAATCAACTAAATTTTCTCCGTTCATCTCTACATTCAACAACAAATGCTTCAACTTTTGGTTTCCCTTTGGTAATGTTTTTTTTAAAGTTTTTTCATTAAAATTATCATGAGCCAACACTGAAAAAGGTGCAGGATACGTAACTCCTTCTAGTTTGTTGAATCCTGATTTAGACTCGGCCTTTACTCGCTCGTAATTACTTAAAAGAGCATTGATACAAGATTTATTTATAAAATTTTTAACTACAATTCCGCAATTTTCACCTAACTGAAATTCTTTAAATACAATTTGTTTAAATTGATTAGAATTAGAGAGCGTTTTCCATTTTTTATAATAATCTTGTATCATTAAAGATGGCTAAAAGTTAGGTTGATATGGATTTCAATTTTTTTATAAATAAATCGCACAATGCTTTATTTAAAAAGCAAGGCTTTGTGATTGTAAATCTGTTTAACAAAGATATAATCGAAAAGCTTAGAGTCGTTTATAATAATGACACGCCCGAAGTTAATAAAGAAAGTTATACATCCTTTGAAATAAACAACCTAGAAACAAGGAAAACCATTGATAAAAAGATTAAAACAGTTTACAATCAGCCATTACTTACTGTTTTAAATGATTATCAACCTCTTTGGGGTAATTTTATGGTTAAAGCTCCTAAAACTCAAAACATGGAACTTCATGCAGATTGGAGCTATGTGGACGAAAAAGATTTCGTTTCAATGAACGTATGGGCCCCATTACAGGATACTGATATTAAAAATGGAACGCTTTGGGTCGTTCCAAATTCGCACAAGGTGGTCAAATCAATAAGAGGCATTAATTTACCTCGCTATTATTTTAAACAGAACGAATTGTTTAAAAAACATTACGGTATTCCAGTTAATCTGAAGGCCGGCCAGGTCATATTTTATGATCATAGATTGATACACTACAGTTATCCTAATTTTAGCAATGAAAAACGTTTGGCCGCAACTCTAATAATCGCCCAAAAAAAAGCGGAAGTCTACTATTATTGGTTCAACTCACAGAACAATAACATAGAAAAACATTTAGTTAGTAATCCAGACTTTTTTTGTTCTACATCTTTTACTGATTCGCCCAAAACTAAGCCACTAGCGTTAATCGAATCAAATACAATCAAGGATATTTCTGCAAAAGATATTAAAACTCATCTTAAAAAAAGGGGTTTTATAAAATCAAAAATTTCGAATCACCAACTTTCAAAATTCAAGAAACTAGTCGATTTTCCCATTTAAATTTTGGTCTTAAAACATGTTTGCCATTATTATACGTTTTTAAACCCATAAAGAAATTTGGCTTGATATTAAAATTCAGTTTGTTTTTTAATACCACTTCATCAGCCATTCTGTTTCCGGCCCAAAATGAAATCACATACATACCGGTAAAAAATAAATTTGCAGGAATCACACAATGTCTTGTGCAGATGCCATTTGGGACTATTTTAGTTGAACCATGAAACAATGGATTATCTACCAAAATAGGATTTATAGAGTCTGAAATATCAATTCCAAAGTCAAAATCCTCAATTTTTTTATGTAATTCATACTCAATGCAAACTTCAATTTCATCTGTATAATCAAATGTTGGTATCAACTCTTGAGCTTTTTTGAAATATACGCGGTGAACAGTTAAATTATCGCTTTGGTATAACAGACCTCCGATTGAATCTACGGTTTCAAGTTCGTTAACGTCATAGATATACTTTTGTAGTGATGTTTGGTAGTCTCCTAGATGTAGGATTTTTCCTTTGTCAAGATACAACCCCTTATTACAAAGCTCTTTTAGCTTATTTAAATCGTGACTTGCAATAATAAACGTGGTCCCTTTTGCTTTTAATTCAAGTATTTTGGCAAAGCTCTTTTTGATAAAGCTTACATCACCAACATTTAAAATTTCATCGATCAATATAATATCACAAGGTATATGAGTGTACATTGAGAAGGCCAATCTTAAATACATTCCGTTTGAATACGATTTCACAGGGTTATCAATATACTCTGATAACTCACTAAAATCTATTATTTGAGTCATTAAAATTTCATGTAAGTTTCGGTTTACTCCTACTAGCTTTAGGTTTAATTTTAAATTTTCGATACCACTTAAGTCAGGGTGGAAACCACTTCCAAATTGAATTATAGAATTAACTGAACCTTTCAAGGTAGCGCTTCCATTGGTTGGTTTTAAAATTCCACCTAGTATTTTTAATAGCGTTGTTTTACCTGCTCCATTGCTTCCTATAACACCTAATACATCTCCTTCAATCAAAGAAAATGAAATCTCATTTAAAGCTTCAACGGCAATGTTTTCCGCGTTATTCGCGCCATACTTTGGAAACTGTTTCCCTATATTTTTAACCTCAATCATAGAACATTATAACTTGTTTTACTCAAGTCCTTTTACTTGCAAATAATATAAATTTTGTAAAAAATACTTGTTTAACCCGTCGCTTAAATCATGAATTGGTTTGGTAATTTTAATTTCAAAAAAATCAACTGGGAAAATATACTCTTCCCAATTGTCAATTTTAGCAATACCCGTTAGTTCTTGAAATTCGTTTGATATGGCAAGGTTTTCAAATTCATCTAAATCTAAATCGATCGTTTTTACGAAATTCAGAATAAAACCTTTTTTACGTATCATTTTTAATACCTCGTACAAATCGGCAATGTGGTATTGGTACGCTTCGTTTATCCTACCTACCTCGTGATTGATTTTTACTTTGTGTTCTGGTATTATTGCTTCTTTTAAAAACAAATCTTTGATGTAACAGATGCCTCCTGGTTTAAGAACTGCCCAAACTTCATCTAACAGTCTTTCCTTGTTTGGTGAATGTCCAAAACTTTCTAAAAAATAAACGCCATTGTATTCGTCTTTTCTAAAGATGGAAGATAACCTATGGTAATCGCCCAATACTGGATTAACTTTATCCTTCAATCCGTTTTCGGCAACTTCTTTTTTTGATTGCTCTATTTGCTTTTCAGAAATTGAAATTGCATCAATTGTTGCATTATAATTTTTAGCAAAATGAATGGCCGGTCCACAAATTCCACACCCTGCATCCAATAATCTATTCCCTTTTTCAAACCCAGCGGCGGTAAATTGATAATCCAACAAACTACTTAAATTGTTTGTTCTAAAGGCTTGTATTACATTGCCATAAACCTTGATAAAAGCCTCATGGTTTTTGTCGTAAAACTGTTGAACCTGTCTCACGTTAGACTCATTTTTTACAACCTCTTTTTTACCGAATATATTTTTGAACCAATTCATTAATCTATACTTTCCATAGTTCTTCAAAATCACTTTTAGTTAACGTATAACTTGGTTTGACTAGGGTTCTCTTTAACTTATGGTGAGCAACGTCCGTACTAAAATTATCGTTCAAGTAAAAAGCTTTATCCACTTCATACATTTCAACATTTTGATCTTCATTGTATTTTAAAAACATCAGTTTAGGATTACTTGGTAAAACTCCAAAATGAATATTTGGTCTTGGCTCTAAGGTATTGTTAGCCCAAGACCCATGCACGGTTTTCTCTTTGTATATAACCAAATCCCCTTTTTTCGCAAAACAAGTAACAGCCCGTTGCTTTATTGTTTCTCGATACTTTAAGTATGGCCAATCTGTTAACATTGGCAGTATTTCGGGTAATTTATTGTTGCTTTCAGGTAAAAAAAACAATGCTCCGTTCTTTTTATCCGTATCTACCAAAGGTGTCCAAGCATTGTAGTATTCTTCAACCTCCTCGTCGAGTACCGAAAAATCTCTATGTGGTTCACAAACAGCATCTTTATTACAAAGTTTCACCATTATTGACATAAACATCACTTCAAAGTTTTCTACGCGCTCAATTAATTGAGGCAGAAATAGCTCTTTTAGGTTATTACTCAATTCGTTTTTTAATAATGGTGATAAATTCCAGATACTATTCCAATACATAGGATCTGAAGTGTTTTCTTCTTTAAAATAAAGTTTGTACAATTTATAGGCTTCACTGATTGATTGGGACGAAAACATATTTGGAATTATCACATAACCTAATTCATCCAGTTGCTTTTGAAAATTTTTATCTGTTAATAAAGGACGTCTCATTCTTTTAAAATTTCATTACTCTTTTCCAAAAAGAAGCTTTTTTTATCGGCTTTAACCCAATGGGTCCTTCGTGTGGGTTGTTTTTCATAAAAAAATCTAAACTACAATGATAAGCTACTTCTTTGTTTTTTTCGAGATAGTATATTCTCATTTCTGCCGATTCTGGTATGATTCCAAAAACCACCACCAACCTATTTTGGTCTGTATTGTTTTCTGTCGATGAGTGAACCAATCTATGATCGTACACTAATACTTCTCCTGCTTTCATATCAAGAGTGTTCATTTTGCCCCACATCTCATCTGTTGATTCTGCAAAAGGACCATGTAAATTCGGTCCACGAACCCCTTCTTTCCATTTATGACTGCCATCAATTACTTGTATTGATCCATTGTTTTGGTTTACATCCACCAGAGGAATCCAAAGATTATAAGAGGCATGCTCTTTCTCATCAACCAATGTCCAGTCTTGGTGTGGAGGTAAAACGCCGCTTTCACCTTTGGTTTTTGACATAAATGTACCTCCTAGCATTTTTATATTATTGAATTTTTCATTGATTTTAACACGAACCGTTTCGTGAATAAAATCACTCATTTTAGCTCTAAAAGCAAAGTCAGGGTTGTGAGCTGTTGCACTTAAACCAGAAGGTAATTCAGCATTGTTTTGATTGTAGAAATTGGTTAGATTTAATACGTCCTCGGCCTGCAATAAACTAACAATTACATACCCTTTCTCGTTTAATTGCCCTTGTGCGCTTTTGTTTTTAAGGATTAGACTTTCAACCATTACCGAACATAGCTTTTAGTTTACCGATTAAGTTGTTTGGCCTATTAGGAAGAGTCCCCGCTCTAGTCATAAAGAACTTAACCTTCGCTTTTAGTTTTTCGGCATCCATGTACTCCACCTCATACTCAATTTGTTCTTTTAAAAACCCTTTAGGTTTTTTGAAAATGTCGTTCATAAA
>TARA_B110000037_G_scaffold223155_1_pt1 | contig 12523 bp, 15 predicted proteins | sample TARA_B110000037 | Tara Oceans TARA_B110000037 (sample SAMEA4397196) | marine metagenome | biome: Polar Biome; feature: [MIX] marine epipelagic wind mixed layer (ENVO:01000061); material: water (ENVO:00002006), including particulate matter (ENVO:01000060) such as... | depth 10-100 m
ATTATACAATCTTATAAAATATTATACAATGTATAGAATCTTATAGAATCTTATAAAATATTATACAATCTTATAGAATCTTATAAATAATTATACAATGTATACAATCTTATAGAATCTTATAAAAATGTATAGAATCTTATAAAAATGTATAGAATCTTATAGCTCCAATGTTTTCATTCTTTTATCGAATGAATTACGTGTTACACTATATGTTATCATAGCAATTACAATAACACCATATATATAATATCCATAATCCATTTATAATATATAAAAGATTATTGATAATAATAATATTATGGGAATACCTTTTTATTATGCTGATTTAATTAAAAAGTATCCGGATATTATACAGCATCCGAATAATATTGATGTTTTATTTTTTGACTATAATGGATTAATACATCCAATTGCTCACGAAACAATTTGTAAAGGAAAATGTAAAAGCGATGAAGAGTTTTTTCATTTATTATGGAAAAAAACAGTAGAATTAGTTTCAATGATTAAACCCGCTAAATATATAATATCGATAGACGGTGTTGCTCCTTTAGCAAAAGTTAATCAACAAAGAAAAAGAAGATATATATCAGTTGTTAATAAATCTTGGGATACGAATGCTATTACGTGCGGAACACCTTTTATGGATAATTTAAACAAATATATAAAAAACCGTCATAACAATGTGGATACGATGTATAATAATGGTGAAGGAGAACATAAAATACTAGATTATATTCATAATGATAATTCAACTTCTAATAATTATTTAATTCACGGTTTAGATGCTGATTTGATATTGTTGTCTTTAATGAGTAATAAATCTGATAATATTTATTTAATGAGGGAACAAAATAATATAATAACATATATTAGTATTAAAAAAATTAAACAATATATTGAATTAGAATGGTCGTCTATTTTTTCAAAAGATGCGGATATTATTAAATCATATTGTGTAATGTTATCTATAATGGGTAATGATTTTATTCCACATCCAATAGGGCTTAGTATATCAAGTAATGGTATAAATATTTTAAAAACAATTTGTAAAAATACGTGTTTAATATCAAAACAGGATACAATAAATATTAATAAAGCTGATTTACATTTAATATTTAAGAATCTAATTTATTACGAAGACAAATGTATGATAAATGAACCTAAAAATTGGCGCAAGAATTATTATAAGAATGAAGTTTATATTGAAGATATATCACAATCCTGCAAACTTTATATTGATGGTATCTTTTGGACATATAATTACTACAACAAAGATATTAATAAAATAGATCATAGTTGGTATTATCCTTATTTAGGATGTCCAAGTATTTCAGATATCGCAAATTATTTAACAACTTACGAATATACACCATCTTATGATAATAATTTTATCAATTCTAAAGAACAATTAATAATTGTGATGCCTAAAACAAGTATAAATGTTTTACCGAAAGATTTACATAAATATATAATTGATCCATTATATGGTTTAGATCATATGTTCGTAACAGATTATAAACTTATAAAATATTTAAAAAAACACGAATGGGAATATGTACCTTATTTACCATTAATTGACATTGAATATATTCGTTCTATTTTTGCTGATGAGTTAGAAGTTTATTGATTAATTCCGGTTTAGTTCCTTCTACAGAATAACCAAAATTACCACAATGTTCTTTTAATTGTTCTACGGACATTTTAGCTAATTTAGATTTAGTAAAGTAATTTTCATCGGTTGAAGGGGTAAGCATATCAGACACTTCTGTTAAAATAGGATCACGAGTTTCACGAGTTTCATCGATATTATCAACAGTGATAATATTTTTATCTTCTTTTATACTAATAGGTACTTGTTTTTTTTCAAGAATCTCAATATCGGGCGAGTCCATTTTATTATCAAATACCTTCATAAACATATCTTCTGCGAATTGATTCGCATTATTTTCTTTATTTTTATACAATAATTGTGTAGCAAATGTTGTTTCTAATTTATAAAACGAACTTTCTAATTGTGCTATCTTTTTCCATAAATATATTATAGCGACATATATTATAGCGAAAACTATTACATAAAAAACAACGTCTAAACGGTTGATAATATTATTAAAAGATATCATTTATCATCAACATCAGATAATCTATTCTTCATTTTAATCGCACTTTGTATTAATTCTTCTGGAAACATTTCGCGACCTAATAGTTCCAAAGCTATACATTGTTTAGATTCTTTATTTCTTATCCTATATGGAAATTTAAAGTCATATTCACCTATTTGTAATGCTTCCATTGATAAATTAATAAAACTATCTTCATATGTATACCCTAAATCTATTAATGAATGATAATGTGTTGTTACTATTAATTTCGCATTCTTAAAGTTATTATTAATATATTCACAAACAGCATAAGCAGTTGATTGACCTTCAATCGGTGGTGTTGAATGCATAGGTTCATCCATTACAAACAATATATTCTGATTTTTATTTTTACTAGCTTTATCTAATAAATCATAACAATACTTTACTTCTGTTTCAAAATATGAACGAGAACCTACTTCGTCTGATACACGCATAAATGTTTGAATTATATGATAAGTATTTGTTGTCATTCTATTTGCCATCGCAATACCAATTGTTTGAGCTAAAATTATATTTAAAACTATATTTTTAACATAAGTTGTTTTACCAGCAGCATTTGGACCGGTAATAATTAAATGTTTATTTAATTCCGCCGGATTACACACTTGTGTTTCGGATAATAAAGGTGATCGCATACCAACAATAGTTGTATTTTCATTTTGATTGTAATTAACTTTACACCAATTATTATTATGATATAATTTAGAAATTACATTAGCGACATCCATATAATTAATACATTCTAATATTTGTTTCATTCGTAATCTATAATTTGAACTATTTGTCCAAAAACAATATACATCTGTTAAATCACCATTTATAATGAAAGTTTTATCATAATAGATATCATTTAGTTTCCAATATTCATCTGGGATATTTTCAAATAATTTAGAACATACATCTATAAAAGACTTTACATTAGATATTTTAGTTGATAGATCATTGCGTAAATTATGTAAATAATACGAATAATCTATCATTTGCCATAAACCATATATATATAGTGAAAAATAAATTAAAACTGTTATCCATTTTACTAAAGAATATTTAATATCCGAATAAGATGCGGAAACTAGAACTTTTAAAGATTTCCATAATATACTAATATACTTAAATAACGAAAAATCAATTTTTAATACGTTTTTTATATAATAATAGGGACCTAATATAATACTGATTGGTGATATAAATTGCATTAAAGGAACTGAATAAACTTTATATAAATGAAATAATTCTATCGACGGATATGTTAAATTAATCGCAAAATTATACCAACTATTCGGAAATAAAGCACTTAAAAACTCATTTTCAGCATTTAGTTTCTTATAATCCAAATTAATAAAAAATTCTACATCTTCTTCAAGATTCTTTAAATGATTTAATTGAAAGGTTATATCAGGCATATTAAGAACACTTTGTCTTTTCCGTAATGCTTCAATATCATAAATTGGTTTTCTTATTATATCAACCATTAATTGTTTAGAATTATACAAAACTGTGTATTCTTTCATAAAGTCATCTATAAATGTATCATTATAAACATCTTCACTTACAGATACTAATGTTGCCATCTGAAACGTTATATATAAACATTATAATATAAATATTTTAATATAGACACAGTATGAATATTATAGTTATTTTTGTAAAAAATACAATTTATAAATTGCGTAAACAACCTTTTGAATCAGATTCTGATGCGTACGAGAGACTTTGGTGGATGATTAATCATACTAAAGATTTCAATAATTCAAAAGATATAAGTGATTCCATCAAGGTAGTTAATATTAAAAAAGGAATGTCTTATTATAATAAATAATGCTAGAAAATTATCCGCTAAAATTGGAATATGTTATTATTATATTTTTACTTATAATCGCAATTGTAGTTTTATTTTATAAAAGTATAGAACCTGAACCCTCAAACATTCCAATTAAACCTATTAAATCGATATTAAAAAAACAACCAGTTTATGTACCCGAAGATATCCCTAAAAATAACGTAAAGTTTTATGATGTACGAATGTCCCAAATATCTAATGATATTGATGTTATTAAAAATCAACAACCCACTGATGAATTATTATCCCTTTATCAACCCGCGAGAGAAGTTATACCTACCGATAATATACACTGTAATAGTCAAACCGGAAAACTACAACCGAAACCATTAAGATTTAATATCTAAAACATTATAAGAATCTATAAAAACATTATAAATATCTATAAAACATTATAATAATCTATAAAACATTATAAATATCTATAAATATCTATAAATATCTATAAAACATTATAAGAATCTATAAATCATTATAAGAATCTATAAACATTATAAGAATCTATAAAACATTATAAGATTCTATAAATATCTATAAATATCTATAAGAATCTATAACTATCTATAAATATCTATAAGAATCTATAACTATCTATAACTATCTATAAATCATTATAAGAATCTATAAGAATCTATAAAACATTATAAATATCTATAAATATCTATAAACCTTATAAATATCTATAAACCCTATAAATATCTATAAAACATTATAAGAAATTAGATATATAAAGAATATACTATATAATACCATTATAGTAATGCATTTAGGTGTTATATCATTTTGTGATAGAATTGCTTATAATATAAAGTCAAATGATGTTAAAACTGACATATTAGAAGAAATTGATAAAAAATATAATATTAAGATTATACAGAAACATTTCTTTCGATTAACTGAAGAGAGTGTTAATCATATTATAGCTACACCTCACGTAGTTTCTATAAGATCAAATGGAAATCCGTATTTTTTATATTTTACGAAATATGATGATAAAGAAATTATTTATTTTATTGATAAAAAAATACACCCTACGTATCAATTACCACGAATCATTATTGTTAAAGGATTATTTGATGAAAATCTATTTAACGGAACTCTAATTGATGGAGAAATGGTTTGTTGTTATAATAAAAAATGGGTATTTTTAATTTCAGATATTATAGCTTATAAAGGCGAACATTTAATTAAGTTTCAATTACCAGAAAGACTTACAATATTGAATAATATGTTAGATAATGAATATACCATTGATACTCCAATGGATATTTGTAAATATCGTATTAAACCGTATTATAATTTATGTGTTGATACACTTGAAAAAATACACAGTTTTAAGTTTCCATTTTCAGTGAGAGGAATATACTTCTGGGCATATAATTTTAAATATAAACCTAAATTAATGAATATTGATGATGCTGTTATTCAAACGGTATCTATAAAAACAAAAGATAATCCAGATTTTACTTTAAAACCTGATAATATTAAATCTGTTATTAAAACAGATTTACCTGATATTTATAAAGTTAAAGAAGACAATAAATATTTATCAATACAAACTATTCTACAAAGTCATATGTTACGCAATGCTTTTAAAGATAGCAGTTTAAACTTTACTAAGTCCGTTAAATGTGAATATTCTAGTGATTTTGACAAATGGATACCTATAAGCATTGTTTAATATAAGTTTCAATATTTTTTATATTATTATCAATATCACAATTTGATGAATACTTAAAACTAATATAAACCGATTTATCTTTTATACACAACGATAAACGATTGTTTATTTTATATTCTTCAATATCATATGTCTCCTTAAATGATATTTTATTAATACACGGGAAAATATACACGGGTTGTTTAGAATCATTATACATCAATGTTGTATACTTATCGGTTTCATCCATATCAACTAAATCGTGTTTAAATAAACATTGATTATCATTTGATAACTCGTATATATATTCAAAATTATTAAACCAATAACTTGTAAAGTTTCTTTTCAAAAACTTATGCGATTTACGTAAAACATTAATATCTTTCGGTTTTTTTAGAATAATATAGATTATATTTATATTATCATTTAAATTGTTTTTAAACATTATATTGATAATGGTATATTATAATGTTTATATAAAAAAAATTGTAATAGAGTATTTAAACAACAGGCACTGGCACCGGAACAGGTGGTGTAGCTTGTTTAAATGGTTTAATATGAGGATTGAGAAGTCTTTGCATATGAAAGAAAGTCACTTCATCTTCATCGGATACACGTAGAAGCTTCTTAAGAACAGCATCTGGTCGAATAATACGACCATTTACAAGATCCTTTAGGTTATTTTTGCTAACATAATTGTTAATGTTTTTAGTGACTTCTGTACGACTCATTAAAGTACCGTGGGGAATCTCAAGAAAATCACACATCTCAGTCGAAATATCAGTAGGTTTTGCAAAACCACTAGGGCTTAGTCGCGCTTTCTCTTTACGATCGCGCTCCTTCTTAAGAATCTTCTCCTTTTTATCATTCTCTTTCTGAACAAGCTTAATCAAATTCTTAATAGATTTAAACTCTTTATCCATATTAGTAATCGCCGCAATCAATTCAGCCAATTTTGACTTTTCATATTCAACAACCTCAACCTTCTTAGACTTCTCAGACTTCTCAACAACCTTCTCAACAACCTCAACAACCTTATCGACCTTTTTGTCTGTTTTAGTTTTCTTTTCCACCACCTTTTCCACCACCTTTTCCACCACCTTATCAGTTGCTTTTTTACCAGGCATACTTTTACGTTTTAATAATATTATTATATATTATCTTTATATACCTTTTACTTATCATCATACAGTGCGTTAAGGACATTTAAAAACTTTTCGTAATCTTCTACACTTATTTTTTCTAAATTATTATTATTTGGATTAACTAGAATCAATTTTACTAATAAATCACCACCATTTAATCCTCTACCTTTAATTTTTAAAGTTTTCTTTGACATCCTTTTTGCTTTAAAACTAACAGTGTTTCCGTCAATATGTGTAAAAGAATGATTAAAACCTTTATAAAAATCATAATGTGATATTTTCATATTATATATTAAATCAACCTTCCCATTTTCATATATTATATTTTGATAAACGTCATCATCTTCAAACTTAAATTCAATCTCCGCAGTTGAACTTAAACCGTTAAAACTTCTAGTTAAAGTTTGTTTAGGAAACTTAGAACAATCAATAATTGCTTTTGTAGGAATACCACATATGGTAATTTGTTTTTCAAGTTTTCTTTTATAAATCAAATCATAAAATGTAATCTTTACAGATGTTTTAAATATACTTTGAAAGGATTGAGATTGGAATAATTTAGACGCCATACCTCCAAACATTTTCATTCCCTCACTACCACCAAACATCCCTGACATCCCTTCACCACCAAACATACTTGCCATACTTTCACTACCACCAAATAATTCCGAAAATATATCTTCAAAATTATTATCAATTAATCTCTGATACGCTTCAGATGCCTCTTTAAACTGTAGCTCTTTTTCAACTTTCTCATTCTCTTCCAATTCAACAAGCTTATCTGGATGAGTCTTTAATGCTATCGCTTTATAAGCCTTCTTTATATCAACTTCTGATGCGTTATCCTCCAAACCTAATATATCTAAACATTGTTTCTTATCCATTTAAAAGAATAAAGCTATAATATGTTTATATGAATATATTATATTATGGAGCTAATAACACAATTAATGACAAAATTATTGATAAAACATTAAATAATCAAGTAAGAACTCATAAAAATATTAAATACTTCACAAATAATCAGTATTTATCATTTCCTACATTAAATATACATATTTTAACTTTTATCAAATCTCTTATACAAACAACTACTATTAATAACATTATTCGTAAAATTATTTTATTTAATATTGAACAATTTGATAATGAATGTATGACTTTTTTAAGAATTATATTAGAAAAATATAATAATACAACTGTTTTTATTGCTACCACGATACAAAGATCTAAAATTGATAAACCAATATTAAGCAGATTCTGTTTAATCCGTATTCCAGTTGAACGCAATATAACAGAAAATACACCTGTTAAAAATATTAATACTAAACCAACTTTAACACAAATAAAAAAATTAGTAAAAAAGTGTAAAAAATATTCAATAAGAGATATTGCTTTACAGTTATTAGATATAACGCCTTATAAAAAGCAATTTATAGAACAATCTAGTAATATCGAACACCAGTATTGTTTTCATAATAATAAAGAATTAGCAATTGAAGCATTAATATTAGTTTGTTTTTATCCTCCGAAATATGATATAAAAAGTTTAAAATAAAAATTAATAAATGGAGAGTGATAATAAAGTAATCATAACTAATATTAATAAACTTGTTAAATATATTGACAAATACGGAAACAATAATGAAAAATACAAATTAAAATCAAATCTTAATGTTATTAATACAAACTTAGAAAATCTTTATAATGGTATATTAATCTCTAAATTATATAAAAATATGCTACTTTATGTAGTTTGTATTTTTTTAATGAAATCCATTATACTATAACTACCTTCTAAAATTGCTAAATCTTTCTTAACACTTAAATCGCTTAGATTTATATGAATCCATTTATTATAATAGGATTTTGGTATAAAATTAAGTAAAAATAAAGGTGCTAATGATTTATCATGGCATCCAAATTCCGCATTTTTTATATCTGCTCTTATAGATTTAGTATATTTTATGTACTCCTTACCTAATGTTAAATCTAGTAATTTTTCACCATAAGATGTTGCTGACTTTTCTAACTGTTTCTTCATATAATCAGATAAACTATAATACGAATATGATGTATTACATTGATCAATACCGGTTAATGTACCCATATCAATTATTACATTCGGTTTATAGTTTTTAATACAATATGATAAACCATCCGCTATTATTAATCTTCCCTCCGCATCAGTATTTGTTATTTCAACTGTAATCCCACTATATGACGTTATAATATCACCTGGTTTTGTGGCCATATGCGAAATATCATTTTGTACTAATGGCACACAAACAACAATATTCTTTTTTGCTTTATTTACGGCTAATTCATAAAGTAAATAAAATGCCATCGTCCCTCCAGTTTTATCAAGATGCATATTATACATCCCACTTTTTGATTTTAAAGTATAACCTCCCGCATCAAATGTTACACCTTTACCTACTATAACAATATCCGTTTTTTTACTATCTTTATTACCATTATATTCTACAATTATCATATGACTTGATATTTTATCAACTGACACTATAAGATTTAAACCTTCTTTTTCTAATTGTTTAGTATCTTTTATTATCGTATTCGTATTCTTAATTTTACTAAAAATATTATTAATAAAATTACAATAAACAACAGGTGTAACTATATTCGCAGGTTGATTTAATAATGTTCTAAAAATATCCAATGTGGATTTCATAGAATTAAACTTATATTTTTGTTGTTCCTGACGCATCTTAATACCTTTATGAAACTTTTTAGGATATTTAATCATATTAACCTTCCCTTTAATATCCCATATATCTAAATGACTTATTTCTTTCATTTTACTTTCTAATTATAAAATTATATAATAGGCCTGTTTCTTTTAAATATATACTTCAAATGACAATAAGGAATATCTAACATATATTTTATACATATAGAATTTAACTTATTATTCGGGTTAATATCGTTTTCGATCTTATTACATAAATCATTCCACATCGTAATAGGTACTCTATTAACATTATACATTACATAACTACTTTTCTTTTTTTGCCTTTTTACACTATAATATACAGTCAATATGTCTTGAAAAAAATATTGCTTGTTTAATATACTAGTATTCTTAAATATATTAATATATTTAAGAATCTTATGATAATACTTTATTTGATCCAATAAATTTTTAGGATTATCATACACAATCTTTGTATAAATTAACTCTACAATATCATCAGGTAATATATTTTCAAACAATTGGAATGGGGACATTGTATTTTATTAAAAAAATAAATCATTTTTATATGTAAATATGGAGATAATTGATCTGTTTTTCAACAAATTTTATAAAGACTTTCAAGAATATACTTATACTAATAAAGTTTTAGTTGCTGCTTCTGGTTTTGCAATTGGTATTGCTACCACCGATTTACTTAAATCGATTATGTCTGATATTATTAATCCAAGTGTTATTAAAGTATTTTCGACACTAACATTATTATCACCTTTAGCTACTAAATATCCCGATTTATTCGAATTTGTTAAAAATATTGGTAAAATTATATGGCTTTTTATTATTTGGATAATTACAATATTTGTCTCATTTTTTGTTATCGAATATATACTTAACCGTAAGATTATTGGTTTAACTAGTAATATACTAGAAACCGATAAAAAACAGTTTATTAAAGAAAAAAATATTTCTAAAGAAAGTAATAATATTTTACCTAATGAAAAAGATAAAATTAATATTGAAAATGATAAAATATTAGAAAATCTTAGTCAATAAACTTTTTTACATAATTTATAAATTCATTTGTATTAGTTGTTTCAATATTGTTATGACCAGCGTTAATAATTAAAGGTTTATATTTATTTTCAATAATATTTAATAACTCATATGTATGTTTAACATTTATTAATTTATCTTCTGTACCATGAATAATACCTATTTTACTTTTTACATCTCTTATGCGTATATTATTCGGAAAACAAAAATTATCTAAATATGGCATATTATGATCATAATATATTCTTATACCAGATAACATTGGGGAAATTAACAATAATCCATTATTTTTATATTTTGATAAATATGTAGCAGGTACAGTACCTAATGATTTACCAACTATATATAAATTATTTGGATCTATATTTAATACTCTTGTTGTAAAAAAATACACTATGTCCGCTGACTTTAATAAATTGTATTCTGTTAATGCTCCTTTAGTTGATAACCCATACCCTATATAATCATAAAATATTACAGTACAGTTCGTAAAGTTTGATAACCATTTACAATAATTTGAACATATACCTATATCATCCGCATTATTATGATTAAATAATATCACTTTAGAACTAAGGGTTTTTCTTATAATCTTTATAGCTATACCATTATATATATAATCAATATCTTCTAAAGTATATGTTGGTATTAAAGGAGGATTAAACGCAAAAGTAGCTATTATATAATTTATAATTATATATAATAATATCATTTTATTACAGTTTTCATTTATTTTCTAATAATTCTATTCTAGCAATTAAACTTTTTATAAGATTTTCTTGTTCTATTATTTTATAATGTAAATCTTGAATAGATGAAACGCATATAGAGTGTAAAAACTGTTTTGAAATAACTTTAAAATCATTTATTAATTCACCATAAACAAATACTTTATTATTATTTATTGATAATTTTTTATTAATTCTAAAATTATTATTATCAATTACTTGTGTTATTATAACTTCTATTTCTTCATTATTATTAATAAATATTTTAATATTTTTATTTACAGTTAAGTTAATTTTGTTATTTTCTAATGTTATAATGCCATTATTATAATTACCTAATATCATTATATTAGGTATATAATTTACTTGCGTTGATACGATTTCTGGTAAAATTTCCTCAACTTCTTGTGCTATAAAACCATAAAAAGCACTAGTACCATTCATTACTTCATCTATATAATTATATTTTCTTGGTTTTAATTTTAATAATTTATTTAAAGCTTCGTTGTCCGTAACATCTTTAATATTTTTTTTTATACGTAAATCAGATGTAAAAAATATTTTTGAATTAACCCATATTGAATATGAGCAATATAAACTAACACTATCTTGACTAGTATTCATTGTCTGTACACTACTTTTAGAAGCTGTTGCTAAAGTTGAAGCATTAATATAGTTATACTCTTTAGAAGGGTTTGTTGGATTTGGGTCATATTTAGGTTTATTACCTGTCATTTTACAAAAAGAAGTTATAGCCATTTCATCATCAGAACATATCCAATACATTCTAGTAACATCGGATGATGTATCTGTAATATTTCCGATTCCACATTTTACTTCAGTTTTTCCTAGTATTTCAGTTGATATAGTAGGAGCCCAAGCTGATGGATTATTCATTATTGAACTTTGAGATGCTGGGTTATAATAATCTTTATGGTGTTTATGGAATCTAAATACTATGTCATTATCAATATTTTTAACAACTTTCGCTAATTTAAACTCACTAGTATCGGTTAATGTATCAACTTGAGTACTAGTGTAATAATTAGTATTTATATATGATTTAGTGTAATAATTATTGGTTATATGTGATTTTTTGTAATAATTTCCATAAACATTCGCATCAGTTGTAAAGTTACAATCATATAAAATACTATAAACACCTGTATCAGTTGTAAAGTTACAATTATCTAAAATATCATAAACATTCACATCAGTCGTAAAGTTACAATCTGTTAAA
>TARA_B110000037_G_scaffold96756_1_pt1 | contig 12489 bp, 10 predicted proteins | sample TARA_B110000037 | Tara Oceans TARA_B110000037 (sample SAMEA4397196) | marine metagenome | biome: Polar Biome; feature: [MIX] marine epipelagic wind mixed layer (ENVO:01000061); material: water (ENVO:00002006), including particulate matter (ENVO:01000060) such as... | depth 10-100 m
CAGATGTTACCCTCTGCATCAACAGCCAGTGAGTCAAACATGTGGTAGTCAGGTATCTGAGCCAGCATGCGCCTGGCGCCGTCGATTACGCCGGGTTCGGAGATATCGAAACTCCAGAGTCTGCCCGTTGGCGTTTCAGCAACATAGAGCTGGTCTTCAGCGGGTGATAGGCCAATGCCATTTGGGGCTTCCATAGGGAAGATGACTTCCCTGATGTGTTGACCGTCGATGGTGGCGTAGTAGACGCCAGTGCGGTCTTTGTCTCTAGGGCGATTCTTACCATGATCGGTAAACCAAAACCCGCCTTGACGATCAAACACGATATCGTTCGGACCTCGCAAAGGGTTGCCGTTGCATTCGGTGTAGAGCACGTTGACTTCGCCACTCGAAAGGTCGACTCGCTCGATTCTTCCGCCGCTATAATCGTTTGGCTGGTCTCCCGGAAAAACCAGGCTGTTTCGCTCATGCCACTCAAAACCACCGTTGTTACAGATATAGCAGGCACCGTCTGGCCCTATTGCTGCACCATTGGGTCCGCCTCCAGGTGTTGCTATGACCTCGATGCTACCTTCCGGTGATACGCGGCTGACAGTGCCCCGCTGGATTTCGACCACAATAATACTGCCGTCGGGCATAGCGATTGGGCCCTCGGGAAACTGCAAGCCAGTGGTGATTTCTGTTATTTGGTGCATGTCTTTTTCTTCCGGTTATTCTGGGCATGGTATCAACGATACGGTCAACGTTATCTGCGTAATACTATATAGTCGAATAGTGACTCAGGAAAGAGGGGGGCAACCAAAATTAGAACCGGCTATGCCTACCATGGAATACAGAAACCTCTGTGCATAATGTTGCCTGTCGACCAGCGTGACACCACATTGGGCTAAAACTAAGGCGAACAGCGAGGTAAACATCATCAAAAATTTTTCGGAACGGCAAGTCATGCTTGTGGTTGGCGCGAGTGGCATTGTTGGCCGAGCAGCGCTCGAGCTCTTTGACCAACTGCCCGGTTGGGGGGCTATCGGTATTTCACGTCGTGTGCCTGACCTTCCAGATGTCGAACATATCGCTCTGGACCTTACCAATGCAGAAGCGTGCGCGCGTGTGGCGGCAGAGTTGCATCAGGTTACTCACGTGATTTATGCCGCCTTGTTTGAGAAGCCAGGTTTGCTGGCAGGTTGGACAGAGCCTGATCAAATGCAAACAAACCTACAAATGCTGAAAAACATCATGGTGCCCTTGCAACGTTCAGCACTGGGATTGCAGCATGTCAGCTTGTTACAGGGCACCAAGGCCTATGGCGCGCACGTCGGACGGATGCGTGTCCCGGGTAAAGAACAGGCACCACGAGTTGAACACCCGAATTTCTATTGGCTGCAGGAAGATTGGTTAAAGGCGCAACGCGCGCAGGCTTCTTGGCATTTCACTATCTGGCGACCACCTTTGATCATTGGTCACGCTATTGGTGCACCAATGAATGTGCTCAGTGTGATTGGTATCTACGGCGCTTTGGCTGCCGCGTCAAAAAATGCGGGTACCGATGGGTTTGGTTGGCCCGGTGGGGTCTGTGGACCCATCGACGCGGTTGACGCACGATTGCTTGCTCGCGCTTTTGCCTGGGCCGTTAAAGCAGGTCAACCCGAGGCTGTTGGCAATGACAATTGTGGCGCCGTGAGACAGGCTGCTATGGACCAGACGTTCAATGTGACCAATGGCGATGTGTTTTTACCAAGTGGAATTTGGCCCCGGTTGGCCGAGTGTTTTGGATTAAGGACCGGCGCGGATAACCCACAACGTCTGCAAGATTCATTACCACCGCAAGCTGCACGATGGGATCAATTGGTTGCAACACACGAATTGCAAGCGCCGGCTCTTGACAGGTTCGTCGGAGATTCGTTGATTTATACCGATGTTTTTTTTAATGCTGGCAACGCGACACCGATGCCAAGCCCATTGTTGAGTACCATAAAGCTGCGACAGGCAGGGTTTAACGAGTGTCTTGATAGCGAAGACATGTTCGTTCAATGGCTGTCGCTTCTTCAGCAAATGCGCGTGTTACCAACGCCGCGTTAGCTTTGTATGTCTATTCTTTCGCCAGCGCATCGGCAACGCCGCCTAGACGTCTTTCAGGGCGCTCCTCACCCTCGCGTTTTATCAATTCGCTCATCTCGAGCATCATATAGTTGGAGTGGGTTGCCTCCATGGCCTGCCTGTAACCCATTGCATCCTGAGCTGAATTGATCGAATGCTTGAGCATACGCAGCGTCATCAAATTGTTTTCGGCAAACTTTTCTGCTTGTGCGAATGCGGCTTCATAGTGTTTGCCAGGCTCAGTAAGCTCGGTAACGAGTCCTAGTTCCAACGCTTCTTCTGCGGGAATAAAACGATTCTCAAACAGTATTTGCTTCGATTTGCGAATACCTAGGTCCCATGGCGCGCTGAACAATTGTAGATGGGAGGGTAAAAACTTCGCGTCCTTCGAGGCGATGATCAGGTCCATACATGAGGCAACCATAAAGCCACCAAAAATACAGTAACCCTGTACGGCTGCGATCGTTGGTTTCTTCACGTCCCGCCAGCGAAGTGAGTTTTCAATATAGAGATGCCATGACCGATTCAACCTACCCATAGTGCCATCCCCAAAGGGCTTGGTTGCTGCGTCTTCCTTCTCTTCCGGGGTGCCCAAGTCATGACCGGCAGAAAAATGTTCGCCGCGACCTGCGAGAATGATCACCTTTATTTCGTTGTCATAGTCAAGTTGTCGAAATGCATCTGTCATCTCATCAAGAAGCAATCTGGATTGCGCGTTGCGATATCTCGGACGGCTAAGCCAGATTGTGGCGATGCGATTCTTCCGTTCGACTTCAATATGTTTAAACGTCATCTTTGTCTCCTATGAACTTCAGCAAAGTTAATCTTTCCACTACCTCATTACTTCTGGGATGCTAGCCCTGAAAAGCTCGTCGATTATCTCGTCTTTTAACTTCAATTCTAAGCTCAGCAAACTTCATGAATGTTGCCTGAGTTGTGCCTAAGCCTACGCGGATTCTAATTCGCTGTGCCAAAATAAGTAAGGAAAACCTGCATGTTGGTGGGTGCCAAGGTCACAGTGTTCGAGTTAATGCCGTTGAACTGTCGGGACAGTATTGCTTGTTACTATTGAGACTTTGCGCGCTAAAAGCAGTGACCGAAACGGCTTAGGCGCGTCAGCGCGCAATTTTTCGGTCGCAAGCAGTAGCGAGCACGGCCTTACTATTTCAATAACCCGGAAGCATTGTAATAGCTCTCGCTCTGGGGCTGAGGCATTGCGAATTCTCTGAGATAGGCTCCATTCGTGAGGGCAACAGACAGACAGTAGCGAAGCAATAGGTTAATAGGAAGCTGCTTCGATGCGCACAGATAGTTAACGTTGTCATGACAGCAGTGATACCGATTAACAAAAAGATTTGCGCAAGCACTAAATTTAGCCTCGAAACCCTGCTAGGCTGCAAAGCTGAAAGAGATAAGCTCGATAAGATGAATGCTTAAAACACGGACGGAAAAAATTTATGCCTGAGGATGTAAAACTGGTTGCGCTTGATATAGACGGAACGTTGCTTGCGCCGGGCGTGCCACATAACGCGGTTCCGGATGATACCGTTGTGGGAGCCGTAAAAGCACTTCAGGCTCGTGGCATAGTTGTTATGTTAGCGACGGGACGGATGTATCCTGGTACAGCGCCGATCGCAAATCATCTAGGCATCAAAGAACCGGCTATCTGTCAGCAAGGCGCCTCCATTCATCACGCTGATGGTGAATTGCGTTATGCGTACTCAATCGATCAAGACATCGCTGCAGAGCTTTATGACTTTGCTATTAGCCATGGATATAGTTTGGCTTGGTTTGATCATGAGCGCTACCTGGTTACCAGCATGTCACCTGCGGCGGAATTTTTTGCTGCAGTATCCGGTGTAAAAATTGAGGTAAATGCAAGACCTCACGAATCTGGTGTCAAGGCAACGGGTATCGATATCGTGAGTAATGAAAAAACCTCCAGCGATGTACATCGGCTGTTGGAAGCTCGATATGGTAGCAGGGTCGCACTGTTGGATTTCAACACGGTAACAGCGATTCACGAGCCCCGCGCGAGCAAAGGCAATGCCCTTGCTCTGATTGCAGAGGATCTAGGCGTGGATCGGTCACAGGTGCTTGCCATCGGTGATGGCATTAACGATGTATCGATGCTCTCGTGGGCGGGCCAAAGTGGAACGCCTGCTCATGGTGATTCGTATGCAAAAGACTCGGCCAAGGAGGTCCTCAAAGGTGAGGGCGTCAGCGGTGTGGTCGCGCGTCTGATGTCAGTTTTGTGACGGCAGATTGATGGTGTACCGTGGCCCTTAATTGAGTAAAACGCTAGCTGTAACGATCAGCGCTTGCTCGGTTAACCAGCAGCCCGCCGCCGCGAATAATCATGCTAGAGGCATTAGGGGTGATAGTATTCTTGTTACGCGTCAAAACAATTGGTAACACTGCCTGATAAAACTTGCGTTGACACGAGCATTGACCGCTCTGCGGTTGTGGATGGACAACAAGTTTTTGGTGAACGTCATGATATTTAAACCTGTAAAAAATCTAGCACCAAGACATCTAACGGCAGAGCAGATCGAGAGCTACAACCGCCAGGGTTTTGTTGCTCCACTCAAGTTGTTCGATGGCGAGGATGCGCGGCTTCAGCGTAATTACCTGAACGGGCTGTTGCGGCAGTTTCAGTATGCTGGACGAGATGCTTACGAGATCAACGAATACCACCATTGCTGCCAAGGTATCTACGACGTTGTTACCAATCCACGTTTACTAGACTTTGTGGAAGACTTATTGGGGCCAAATATTGTTTGTTGGGGCTCTCACTATTTTTGCAAAATGCCGCACGATGAACGCGAGGTACCGTATCATCAGGACGCAGCATACTGGCCTTTCAAACCAGCTAACGCGGTTACCGCATGGATCGCCATCGATGATGTTCTGCCTGAAGCAGGACCGATGTGTTATCTACCAGGCAGTCACTTGAACGGCAGGCTTGAATGGCGCCGCCGAAGCGAGAATGTGCTGCTCGAATTGGAGACAAAAAACTACCAAACACTCGCTGATGCTTGGCCCGTGGTTCTTAACGCGGGCGAGATTTCATTGCACACAGATTTGCTTGTGCATGGGTCAGCATCGAATACATCAAACCATCGGCGCTGCGGTTTGACAGTCCGGTATGTGTCGACTGATGTGTGGGTAAAAAGTAAAAAACATATTGGGTGGACTCAGTCCGCCATTCTTTGCCGGGGTGAAGATGCCAGCGGTCGTTGGCCCAATAACCCACGACCTGATCGTGAAGAATTCGGCCCTAAAGAACTGGGAGTTGGCTAGTCATCTTCAAAGAAGGCATCAGCATGAGGCAATGCTATTACCCAAACACAGGCGTAAAAAATAGGCTATTTTGTTTGCGTTGGGTTGAAGGTGTCCTGCTCTTCAGCTGCCGCTTCGAACCAGACTTTAGCTACTTTTCCGGCATAAGGTTCGTACTCGTAGCGGCAGGGTTGTTCTACGAGTCTAGGGTCGCTCTCTGCTTCAAGGATAGCCATGAGGCGCGTTTCTAGTGCCGCTCGTATAGGCTCATAATTTGGGTCGTCAGCAACATTGTTCATGTAGTCTGGATCAGCGTTTAGATCGTAAAGTTCCTCGCGAGGGCGTTTGCCAAACGCTAATTGGTAGAGTGGCTCTACATCGTGTTCTTCGCGGTGGGTGACCAGCCATGCCTTAGTGGGGCTGGCGTCCATATCCCGAAACGTAGCGAATGTGTCGTGAGTCAGGTCTTCTATCGAAGGTGCCTGGCGATCGGATTCATCCTCCAACCCCAGCGGGTCACCCATAGGCCAGCGGTCGGGTTCAAAGTTCACTATGTAAATGAAATCTGCTGTACGAATTGAACGCTGCGGGTAAGGCAGCATACCTTTCCTTGCATGGGCAATGTGTCGCTCCCGCCCAGTCACAACATGGTCGCGCTCAGGTTCAATCTGTCCATCGTCTTCACTGATTAGCAGAGGCAGGATGCTCTTAGCCGTCATGCTTTTCGGTGGACTCATGCCACCGGCGGCGCAGAAAGTAGGGCCTAGGTCCATCAGGTTAACGAAGTCTTCTATGATTCTGCCGGGTTTAATTTTGTCAGGCCATCGCGCGGCCAATGCGACTTCGCAGCCAATATCATAGAGATTGCATTTCGCACGAGGCATACCAGGAATACCATGATCCCCGCTGACCACAAGTAACGTGTTGTCTAACAATCCGTCATGCTCAAGCGCTTGCATTAGCACGCCCAAGCCTGCGTCCGTAGCTAGGCATTCGCCAAGATAGTCCGCAGCATCCTCCCGCACATCGTGCACGTCAGGCAGGAAGCCTGGCATACGTCCCTTCAGTTGGTCTGGGTCGAGACCCCACAATGCTTTTCCTGAGCCGCGCTCCCAGGTTCGATGCGTGTTGGTCGGCCCCCACCAGTAACAGAAGGGTTGTCCAGTGGGAACGTCATCAAGAAAGGCTCGGACGTTGGCGCGGGTTTCCTCATAGAGACTCTGTTTTGCTTGTTTGATGCCGGCATCGCCTTCGCCGAAATCACCGGCATTTCGAGTAACCCAGTGTGAAAACTGATTGAAATTGTATCCAGCAGGATTGTACGCGGTGCGTTTCGCACCCATCGGCGCGTTCATGGTCATGCCTGGGCTCCAAACCTTGTAGGTATGACCTATAAAGTAGTTGGCATGAGCTTCTAGGGCGAGCGGAAATGTTGGAATACTCTCATCCCAGTGCGCACCCATCAGGATTGCCCCTAACCCTGTTTGCCAGAAGTACTGACCGGCTAGTATAGAGCTGCGGCAAGGAGTGCATGATGGTGCGGGAACCAATGCGTTCAGAAAAAGTGCACCTTCAGCGGCGACTCGGTCAAAGTGCGGAGTTTGGATGAGTTCGTTAAGCCCACCCGAGGGTTGGTGTTTTGCGTATGCACTTGCATATCGGCCCCAGTCATCTGCAAAAGCAAACACAATGTTGGGTTGACCACCTGGAGAAGATGTCTTCACAGTTTAAAACCGCCTAGTTTTTTCACTTCGAATCATCCTTACTCTTGCCGCCAATTTACAAGAGAATATTCGCATAGATGACAACCCTGCCCTTAAGAAAGACGAATATCGCAGGCTAATAGAAGGAAGTATGTCAATGCTTATGTGTCTCGTTTGGGCTTAACCAATCTTTCTCTGGCGGCAGCTTGTCTTCACCAAGTTCTAAGAGGGTTTCAACCAGTGATCTTCTGGGTATAAAAGGTATTTGGTAAGCGTGGTATTGCGCAAGCTTCCAGTCTCTCTGTCTGAGTATGTCCAAAATATCGACACGTTCCGGCATGATCTGGTAAATAACACGATGGGCAAAAATTGCCTCTAGATCTTGCGTATCGAAAAGTTCCAACAATTTTCTAAAAAGGATACTCCGCCTCGCGACATCTGTGTTGCGCAGCCCCATCTCTTTAACTGCAAAAAAATCCAGAATGACAAACTTAAGCCGGCGTCTCTCAGCTAAAGTCTGTGTCTTTAAGATGGATAGAATCGCTTCGTCAGCTTCGGCACCAACATACTTGCCATAGTGGGATACAACAAGTATTTCTGCGTTCCGTATCAATGTGTACTTAAACATATTCCTTTAATCACGATCCTAAGTGGTGCCCTGTTCTCACTGCTTGGGTTAAATACCACCTGCAACAATTAAAGTTTGCCCGGTTACCCAGCTGCCAGCCTCGCTTGCCAGATATATAGCAGCAGAACCTATGTCTTTTGGTTTGCCAAGGCGTTTCAGAGGAATGCGCGCTTGCGCCATTTCCGCCAGTGCCTCCTCGTCGGTTTGCAGTGCTTTCATCATGACTTCAGTGGGAATATATCCCGGTGAAATACCATTGACGGTGACGTTGGGTGCAAATTCCAGCGACAGTGTTTTTGTTAGAGAATTCACAGCCGCTTTGGCTGCGCCATAGTGCCCGCTGCCGGGAACGGCGCGATCGCCTGCAGGTGAAGAAATCTGGATAATGCTTCCGCCTTCCTTCATATACTCAAATGCGATAACAGAACCCTTCCAGACAGCTGTTAGATTCAAATCGATACACGCCCCCCATTCCTCATCGGGGAGCTCATTCAATGCTGCTCTAACAGGTGATCCGCCGGCATTATTTACCCAGCAGTGGAGACCTCCGAAAGTACTTATTGCAGTCTCGGCAAGATTAACCAATGCACTTCTGTCAGTGACATCCGCAGGTACTGCCAGTGCCTTGCCGCCAGCGCTCTGGATCTCTTCGGCAACACGTTCGATTTTGTCCTTTGACCGGGATGCGACGATGACGGCCGCACCAGCGCCGGCCATACTTTTAGCGATACCTTCACCAATCCCTTGTCCCGCGCCAGTGACGACGGCTACCTTGCCAGTTAGATCGAATTCATTCATTGTCATTGCTCTTTGTATTTTGGTTTGAAGATCAGGTTATTGGAAAATTTCATCAGCGGTTAATATATCATTCTCAGTTTTCGCTGCCAGATCATTTGTCAAAATATATTGTTGCGATAGCAAGGGGTTATCAACAAAGCGAAGTGATTGTGTAATTTACCAATTTTCCCGCAATCTTGGCTGAGATTTCATCTTCGCAAGTAGCGCCAGCTAACGCGAAACCCAAGGGAGATTGTTGAGAAATAATTGTGATCTGTTTGCTTTCAAAATTGATGACCCGCCCTCCGGCTGAGGGTCCAACGAAGACGTCACGTTGAGCGTTCGAGTCGTCTAGCAGTGTGACCAACGAGCCAATCATTACGATGGAGTGATTGTCCGGCGCTATCGTCAGGTTTTGAAATGCTTCGAGTGCCGCGTTGAGCTGCATTACGCGTTCTGACTGTCCATGGGCTAGGTACGCAGCTTCAAGTCCCAATGTGTCGTATCGGTTTTCAGCGACGTTTTCCTTGTTCGTTGCGGTTGCTCGCGCATCGTCTGCGGCAGCCAGCGCTGTTTGAATAGCGGCGTTTAGGTCAGCAATGATCTGCAAAATCAGTAGGTTTTTGTCGATCATGTAGGCATAACCTCACCCTGATTTTTAATACTAATCGAGATTGATGATTGCGATGGGTTCAATATCATCCGCTGTGCTAAAACCAAATACGCGACCATAAAAGTATAATTCGAGATCGAGACATCGCTTGATATTCTCAGCGATACGAAACCCGTGTTGTTCTCCTTCGAATGGCACGTAGGCGACAGGCACACCTTTTTCTGTTAGCGCTGCAACCATTGTCTCCGCCTGATTTGGAGGTACGACTTTGTCTTCTAGACCTTGAAAAAAGATGCAAGGGCTAGCCATCTGATCAACGTGGTTTATCGGAGATCTTGCCTGATAGGTTTCGATTTCTTGCGGATAGGCACCAATCATGCTGTCCAGATAACGGGCTTCGAATTTGTGTGTGTCTTTGGCAAGGGCTTCGAGGTCACCCACGCCAAAGTGACTGGCTCCGGCTTTAAATGTATCAGTAAAAGTCAGTGCTGAAAGCGTCGTGTATCCTCCCGCGCTGCCGCCACGAATGGCTAGCCGGTCGCCATCTGCTTTTCCTTGCTGCACTAAATATCGAGCGCCATAGTCTGCATCTTCAACATCAACAATGCCCCATTGTTTGAAAAGTCTGTCGCGATACTCGCGTCCGTAACCGGTTGAACCTCGATAATTCAGGTCCAGCACTGCGAAGCCGCGACTGGTCCAGAATTGGGTTTTTAGATTCAGCACACTATGGGTTGCTCCAGTAGGCCCTCCATGCATCATGACCACTAACGGCGGAGTTTCATCGTCGTTGGCGTGATAATTTTTATTCGCGGGGGGGTAATAGAACCCGTGCGCGGTCTGGTTATTAGCGGTTGGAAACTCGATTGTTTCGGGTACTGAATAGTACCCCTCATCCAGCGTCAGTGTGGTTGACCGTTTGAAAACCTGATGACTACCTTGATTCAGATCGACGGTGATCAACTCGGGAAATGTCACCGGTGAAGCAGCGCCTGTCGTCAATGTCTCGCCATTAAGCGATATGCCGCCAAGATCAGTATAGGGCAGTGGGATGTCCGTGATTTCGCCTGATGCAATGTCAAGCATGGCTAATTGACTGACATTTCCTGTGCCGTAGTTGCATATAAGTTGGTCGGCGCTGAGAAAGTCGTAGGAGTGCATGCCAAATACCCAATGAGGGCCGCCAAATTCAGCTTCCATCGGGCATACACTTTCCTTTTTGCCCTGACGGTAAATATTCCACCAACCAGATTCGTCAGTGATGAAGAAGAGTTCACCTGAGGGCGAGAAAATCGGCTGCTGGGCCGATATTTTTTGTGTGCCCTTTTTACCTCCGGCGACCTGAATCGGTTCTGACAATAAGCCGTTTTCATTCAGATTTGAGGTCCAAATAATCGTCTCATCCCAAGGCATGTCTGGATGGTTCCAGCTCATGAAAGCGATTTGGTCACCGTTTGGACTGACTGTGGGTGATGAATAGAAGTCGTGACCTCGCGTTAGAACTGTGACCTCTCCAGATTGAAGATCGACGGAGCCGAGATAGTTTGCCGCCTCGCCCTCCGCGCGGTGATCTTCAACCACACAAATTATCCTGTTTCGTTTTGTGTCAACGCAACCGTCGGCGAAACGCAAACCTGCTGCATCCGTTAGTTGCGAGGGCGTGTCTTCATTGAGTGACTGCACATAAAGCTGCTGATCAGCAAAGTTGGAGAAGTATAAAGCGCCTTCGTGCATTAGCCACGCACCGCCACCATATTCATGAACACGTGTGCGAATGTTGTAAGGCGCGGGATTGATATCTCTTTCCGTACCGTCTTCATTTCTCTTTACTAGTACGTTGCGGCCTGCTTCCTGAGGACGAGATTCAATCCAGTACAAAGCGCCCTGATGCCAGCTAGAAGAAGAGATTCCTATGGTGTCGGCGACAATCAAATCGCTAGTAATAGGAGAGAGCCAGGAGCCAAGTGTTGCTTTCATATTTGTATCCGTTAATGACATGGTCGGGTTTACTTATCAGGGTTCTTACAAGGGTTATTTGAGCAAGCCACTTTCATCATGGGCTCGATATTCCTCGGGTGACATTTGAAGCCAGTCTGTTAAAACTGCGGCGTTATCTTCGCCAAGTTCTCGGGTACGTGGATAGTCATCACAGGGTGTTGCACTGAAATACAGCGGCAGTCGGTCCCCTGTCATCGTGCCATATTCCGGATGTTCGCCTTCCATGGGTTGAAAGAAATCATATGCTGCTAGTTGTGGATCTTTCTCTACCAGGTCAACGCCATTTTGCACAATGCCCGCCGGCACGCCGGCACCCTGGCACTGTTCCATCACTACCGCAGCGTCAAGATTCTGAGTCCACGCGGATATCGCCTGATCGAGCTCGTCGCTTGCGTTGACTCTTTCGGCAGCGCTATTGAATTGCGGGCTGTTCGCCCAGTCAGGATTGCCCATCACATTTTTGAAAGCCTGCCATTGATTTTCGTCCATGCAGGCGATGGCGACCCAGCGCTCGTTTTCAATACTGTCATCGATTGTGTCCGCACATTTGTAGCAATTGTGAGGTGCTGCATGATCGTAGGGTAGTTTGTTTCCTGTCGGTCTTGCTGCATTGCCGTTAGCAAACCAGTCGAGTAATGAGGGGCCCGAGAAGTTAACCCCAACCTCGAACTGGGACATGTCGATGCGTTGCCCTTTGCCCGTTCGGTTGCGGGCTTCTAGCGCGGCTAAAATCGCGACAACGGCATGTAGACCTGCTTGATGATCGTTGTAAGAAAAACCTAGGCCAATATCTTCTCGCCCTGGTACGCCGGTCAGGTGTGTTAGCCCTGAGAGCGCATGGATCGTCGGCGCATAAGTCACAAACTTTGACCACGGGCCCGTATCTCCCATGCCAGACATTTCGGCATAGATTACGCCTGCATTGGTTTCAGCGACTGTGTCGAAATCAATGCCCCATCTCTTTAATACACCAACTGAAAAGTTGTTAATGACGATGTCCGCTTCATCGCAGAGCTTACGGCTGAGTGCACGGCTTGCCTCTTGAGCCATATCTAAGGCAAGAGAGCGCTTGTTACGATTGAATTGCAAGAAGTAGGGGTGAGTTGCAAGGTTGACGCCGGTTGCGCGATCTATCGAATTAATTTTGACCACGTCCGCGCCCATGTCCCCTAGAATGCGGGTAGCAAAGGGACCCGCAAGCACGTGGGTGAAATCGAGTATTCGAATGCCATCGAGAGGTCTGCTCATGATTGGTTACCTCGTGCGTTTGTCCAGCCGATTTCTTTCAGAATATCGTCCGCATTATCATTCAAATGGCGATGATGCTGCAGTTGCCAGGGGTTTTCGCTCAAGTGATAGGGTGCTCCGGGACCTTTGATTGTCTCTGCTCCGATTTT
>TARA_B110000037_G_scaffold35765_1_pt1 | contig 12477 bp, 12 predicted proteins | sample TARA_B110000037 | Tara Oceans TARA_B110000037 (sample SAMEA4397196) | marine metagenome | biome: Polar Biome; feature: [MIX] marine epipelagic wind mixed layer (ENVO:01000061); material: water (ENVO:00002006), including particulate matter (ENVO:01000060) such as... | depth 10-100 m
ACCCCACCCAGTTTGTTTGCGCCCCTAGTGGTTGATAAACAGCTTACTAATACCCAGCAATTAGCCGATGGGTTGGTATCAGGCATCGACATCAGCCAAGGGTGTGACCTTAAGCAGCAACTCATTGCGGTAGAAACTCAGCTTATCCAAAAAGCACTTGATGCAACCTTAGGTAATGTCAGTAAAGCTGCAGATTTATTGTGTGTCAGGCGTACGACATTGATCGAAAAAATTAAGAAATACCAGTTGTAAGATCCTCATTAATATTGACGTAATACCGTCTATTTTTCAATACCAGCCTCGCGTTACCAATAAAAAACTATAAAAAACAATTAGTTAAACCATTTCTATCTTTATGGCATTAAAATTGCATTTAAGCTTGTGTAGAGTTTTACGCCCTTGGGCAAACCACAAGTGGATTCAATGATGGCCAATACCAACGCAACAGTTGCAATACTAGATAGCCAAGACACAGGCCTAGATATGCTCGCCGAAATGGCCAGCAGTGCTGGCATGGCAGTGCTGCCAGCACACGATTTGAATGAGCTAAGGGTATTTTTGAGCCGCAGTCAGATTGAGTTACTGGTGATTAACGCTACCAATTTGCAAGTACCTCTAGCCGCTGTATTCAAACAATTAGCAGAGTCCCTCCATCGTGCTGATGTATTGGTATTAGTAGATTCGAGCGACGTGCATACTGCTGTAACAGCGATGGCCCTGGGCGCTAAAAACGTGTTAACACTGCCTATTGAGCCCGGTCATTTTAAGCGTTATTTACGCCATTTGTTAGCGCGCAAACCGGATGGTTTTATTTGCCGGGACATTCGTAGCCAACAGCTTTTAGCGCTGTCAGAACGGGTTGCAAAAACTGACGTTACCGTACTTATCGGTGGTGAGTCGGGTGCTGGAAAAGAAGTATTAGCCAAACATATTCACCAAGCATCACCTAGGTCTGAAGGTGAGTTTGTGGCTGTTAACTGCGCATCGATCCCAGAGACGATGTTAGAAGATATGCTTTTTGGCCATGAAAAAGGTTCCTTTACCGGCGCTCATCAGCGCTATTTGGGTTTATTTGAGCAGGCTCAAGGCGGCACTTTATTTTTAGATGAAGTGGGTGAGCTGCCATTCTCTTTGCAGGCCAAGTTATTGCGAGTGGTGCAAGAAAAAGAACTTAAACGTTTGGGCGGCACCGAGGTTATTAAATTAGATACTCGTATTATTGCTGCGACCAACCGCAACTTGCAAAAAGAAGTTCTAGAAAAACGATTTAGAGAAGACCTCTATTACCGCCTCAACGTATTCCCCCTTAAGTTATTACCGCTTCGAGATCGGGCCCAAGATATTTTGCCAATTGCTCAATTTTTATTACAGCGTTATCGCGGCAGCATGGGGGCTGCCGCGGTTAATGCTCAGTTTGATTCGGCCGCTTTGGGGTTTTTGCAGTCTTATTCTTGGCCTGGTAATGTGCGCGAGCTAGAAAACGTAGTTCAGCGCGCCTTGGTGCTGGCAGTAGGTGGGGCAATAGGGCTAGAGCATTTGTTGGTCGATGGAGGCCTAGATGACTTTATGGAACAAATGCCAAGTGTTGGGTTGGTGAAAAATGTCAATTCTTTGCCTACGGTCGTTGAACCACCGATGCCACAAGAACTGTGCCAGGCTTACCAAGCAACGGGCACGGATGGTGGCTATGTTGGGCCAGATTCGCAACATCGCGGTTTGTCTGAAGTCGCACGTGACAGTGAACAAAAAATGATTGTAACAACGTTAGGCCGCCTTAATGGCAGCCGCAAAGAGGCTGCTCTTGAATTGGGTATTAGCCCGCGAACTTTACGTTATAGGCTAGCTAAGATGAAAGATCTTGGCATCGCCATACCTGGTTAGAGACTAAAAAACATGACAATAAATAGCACGAACGCAATGCAGGGTATGATTAACCAGATGCGCATCATGGCCAGCCAATCTCAGGCTCAGTTACCCAGTAGTGGTGGCGTAAACCAAGCTGAAGGGGCTTCTAGTTTTGGTGATGCACTCTCTTCTAGCCTTAAGTCTGTCAATGAAACTCAAATGACAGCAAAGCATATGGCCGAAGCTTATGACCGTGGAGCAGATATTCCTTTAGCAGACGTTATGTTGAGTATGCAAAAATCGTCTATGGCTTATCAAGCCACGCTGCAGGTGAGAAACAAAGTGCTGTCTGCTTATCAAGACATTATGAAAATGCCGGTTTAGGCTCCCTTACACACAAAAAAATGATTCCGAAAAGGTTTAGGATTACCCCATGGCAGAGACGACAATGACTCAAACGGCATTACCACAAGGTGAAGTTAGCCCCCAGCAATCTGTGCCCCAAGGTATGTGGGCGGAGTTTTTGGCACAACCAGCTGTGCGACGTACCTTACCATTAGCGGTTACGGTATTTGCTTTGTTAGTCATGGTAATGGTGTATATGGCATTAAATAAAGCCAGTTATCGGCCATTATTTCCTGGTATGAGTGGCGTAGATCAGGCTGCTGCTTTTGAAAGCCTGCAAAAATCTGGCATGCCAGTAGAAATTGATGCTGCAACTGGCTCTGTGAGTGTGCCTAATGACATGTATCATCAGGCTAAAATGGTGCTAGCTAGCCAAGGTATTCCCGCAACGTCGACAGATGGATTTGCCATGATCCGCGACCAGCAATCCATGGGAACTAGTCAGTTTATTGAACAAAAGCGCTATCAATTAGCCATTGAAGAGGAATTGGCACATTCAATTAGCAGTATTCAAGCGGTGCAGGCAGCCAGAGTGCATTTAGCAGTGCCTAAGCAGTCTGTGTTTGTGCGTAACCGTGTTGAACCCACAGCATCGGTGATTTTAACGCTGTCTCAAGGGCGCCGTTTATCCGATGCGCAGGCGCAGGCTGTGGTGCATATGGTGGCCTCCAGTGTGCCCTATTTAGAAGCTAGAAATGTCTCTGTAGTGGATCAATTTGGTAATTTATTGGCAAATGATGAAGACTCAAGTGGTTTGGGCATGAGTGATAAGCAGTTAAGTTACCGTAATAAGCTAGAAAAAATGTACCAACAGCGTATTCAATCATTGTTAACCCCCTTGGTCGGTGTCAATAAGTTGCGGGCAGAAGTGAATGCCGACATGGACTTTACGGTGCAGGAAATAACCCAAGAAAACTTTAACCCTGACACGATAGCCATACGCAGTGAACAGCTCTCTCAAGGTGGAAGTCAAAAGGTTGGTGTCTCAGGGCTGGGTGTGCCTGGAAGTTTATCTAACGAACGGCCAGCAGACCCAGTAATGAAAGAAAACCAAAACCAAAACCAAAACCAAAACCAAAACCAGCCAATGCTAGTGACTCAAAGCGGTTTAAATGTTGCTGGGCCTTCAGGAGACCTGAACCGTACGCGTAATTACGAAATTGATCGCACTATCCAGCATACCAAGCTTGCTGCTGGAGAGTTAAAGCGTTTAAGCATATCCGTAGTCATTGATGAACCCTTCACCATAAACGATCAAGGTGAACAGGAACGTCAGCCAATAACAGAAGATCAGATTCAGCGCTTGGAAAATTTGGTTAAAACTGCAGTGGGTTTTGACACCTTGCGAGGAGACAATGTTACGGTACTGGGAATGGCTTTTCAGGTGGAAGAGCAAGTTCCAGCAGCGCCAATATGGGAGCAAGTTTGGTTGCAAAATTTGGTGGGTAAAATTTTATTAGCACTACTGGCTTTAGTGTTTATCTTACTCGTTCTTAGGCCGGCAATTAAAAACCTAGTAGGGACTAAAGCAGTGGGTGAACTGGCTGCCTCAACCGCTGTTGTTGCCAGTTCAGGGCGGGGCAAGGGCTTGAGTACTCTACAAAAGACCGAAGAGCCTGAAGAAGAAGGTATAGAGTTGATTAAAGCCAAATTGCAGAACTCTGCCAAATCTGCTGTATCTCCAGAAATGTTGGATATGGCCAATAGTTATGACGATAAAGCAGCGCTAATGAGAATGTTAGTTAAAGAAGATTCGAAGCGTGTGGCTGGGGTTATTTTAAATTGGGTTAAAGCAGAGGCGTGAGTTTAGACCCAATCATTGGAATAGATATTTTAGAATCGAGAAAGCAATATGCCGGCTGAAGAAAACACACCAACAGCACCTAAAGAACCCACTATTAGCGTAGCAGACAGCAGCGAGTTTAAGGCTTTAAACAATGCCCAAAAAACAGCCATTTTCATGATGGTTCTGGGGGAGGAAGAGGCTGCAGATGTGATTGCACACATGCCACCACGTGAGGTTCAACAATTAGGAGCGGCGATGGTGTCTGTGAATAACGTTTCACAAACTACTGTAGATATGGTGCTGGATGAATTTGTTGTGATTATGAAACAACAAACCAACTTGTCTATGGGTACCAGTGATTATGTCCAACGGGTGCTTACAAAAGCCTTAGGTGATGGCAAGGCATCTAGTGTGCTTAATCGTATCATTCCATCTCGGGCAGGCCGTGGGTTAGATATGCTTAATTGGATGGATGCTCGATCTATTGCTGAGATGATTCGGAGTGAGCACCCACAAATAATTGCTATCACTGTATCCCTTTTAGAGCATGAGTTAGCTGCCGATGTATTGCGTCATTTTCCAAAAGAATTACGCCCAGACGTTATTATGCGAATAGCCAACTTAGAAATCATCCAACCAGAAGCGCTAGAAGAGCTTGAGGTTATTATGAAGAAGCAATTCGCCGACAACTCTGCACTAAAATCTACGGATGTAGGCGGAGTCACCCGAGCGGCTAAAATTATGAACTTTGCCAAGGCTGAAATGGAAAGCCAGATCATGAATAGCCTTATGGATGCGGATGAAGCCCTCACAGGCCGTATAAAAGATAATATGTTTATCTTTGCTAACCTACAAAGCTTGGATGCGCGCAGCCTTCAAACCCTTATTCGTAATATAGAAACAGAAAAGCTGATGATCGCTTTGAAAGGGACAGATGACGCTGTTAAAAATGCGTTTGTGGAGAACATGTCCGCCCGGGGTGGAGAACTCTTCTTAGACGATATGGAAGCTAGCGGCCCAGTGCGCATTAGTGACGTGGAAGAAGCCCAAAAAGAGATTCTTCTTATCGCGCGACGGTTGTCAGATGCTGGAGAAGTGATGTTAGGCAATGGAGCTGATTTTGTCTGACAAGGTAGTTAAACACGCACTTGCTGGTAATTACCAAACCTGGACGGCGCCCATAGCCGATGATGGTGCTTGTTTTAAACCTTTTATTTCTGTTCTGTCGGACACTAAAGCTGAATCAAAAGTTGATTTTTATCCGGATAAAATGGCTATTGTGAGGCAAACTCAGGTAAAAAATGAAGATTGGCAGGCCTTTAGTATCCCCCAAAATGAGGATGATGTTGCTGTTGCTGCTGAAGAGAGTAGTGTGAATAAGGACCATAAGGATCAAGGTACTACTGATAAACGTGGAGCTGATGCAGGTGGAGCTAATGAAGATGGAACTGATGAAGATGGAGCTGATGAAGTTATGGCGTCACCAGAGATTAGCACCAGCCAAACGCAAGCTCATGAAGCCAGTTATCAGCAAGGTTATGACCAAGGGTTTACTTTGGGGCAGTCTGAAGGTGAAGTTAAAGGCATTGAAGCGGGGCAACAACAGGTTCAGGCTTTAGACGAACAACGTAACCAAGATATAAAAAAGGCTGTAAGCCATCTAAATCAGGTGGCCGACACATTGTCTGATGAGTTGCTGCAACCCATGCAAACGTTGGCTGTGCACTTAGCTAAGGAACTCGTGCGCGGGGAGCTAAGTTTATCCTCAAGTACTATTGAACGTTTAATTATGCTGAGCATGCAACAGCTTCAAACCACTCGGTCTGTGGTTCAAGTTCAAGTGAGTTCGCTGGATTTTGAGCGTTTGCAGCACCACCATGGGTTACCAGATCAGGTGGTATTAAAGCCAAGCGATGATATTTCTTTGGGAAGTATTAAAATAGAGCATGCGGGGAGTTGGGTAGAAGACCTAATAGAAGACCGGTTAGCGCAGATATCCCAACAAGTGTTTGGCTTTGTAGATGATCATTTTATTGACCCCATGCAAATGATTGAGCCAGCGCAAAATCCAGAGCCTCAGTTGCAAGACCCTCACAGCCCTGTGGCGCAGTCCTTAAACGAACAGCAACAGGCCCAAGCCCCTGAACAGCAAAAAAAAGCCGCTGAAGATGACTAGTTTATCTGATAAGTTAGTTCAAAGCCTTGGGCAAGTGAAGCTTCAGCAAGCGCAACCACACGGGAAATTGACGCGTGTGCTTGGGTTAACTTTGGAGGCCAGCGGCGTTAATGCACCGATAGGGTCCTATTGCGACATTATAAGCCCTGACGGTGCCATACTGATGGCAGAAGTGGTTGGTTTTGGTGACGGGAAGCTGTTGTTAATGCCCTTTGGAAGGCTGCAGGGGATTGCCGCAGGGTTTAAAGTTAAACCTCAATTAAAGTCACAAAACACCCCCATGAGCCGGTCTATGCTAGGCCGGGTGTTAGATGGCATGGGCCAGCCACTAGATGGTGGTCCAGCCATCTTGGCTGAAGAATACCGTAGTATTCTTGGCCAATCTATTAACCCGTTGAAGCGCCGGCCTATTGACCAAGCTTTAGATGTTGGTGTGCGAAGTATTAATGCTCTTCTCACTGTGGGCTGTGGCCAAAGATTAGGTTTGATGGCAGGGTCAGGTGTGGGTAAAAGTGTGCTTATGGGCATGATGACACGCTTTACTCAAGCCGAAGTTATTATCATAGGCCTGATAGGCGAGCGTGGGCGAGAAGTTCAAGAGTTTGTGCTTGATTCCTTGGGCGAAGAGGGGCTGGCACGTTCCGTGGTTGTAGCAGCCCCTGGCGATACGTCTCCAGTAACGCGGTTGCATGCAGCCAGGCTAGCCACCACCATTGCAGAATTTTTTAGAGATCAAGGTAAATCTGTTCTGCTACTGATGGATTCTATTTCCCGTGTGGCTCAAGCACAGCGTGAAATTGGATTGGCGATTGGTGAACCGCCCACCAGCAAAGGTTATCCACCCTCCGTGTTTACTTTAATTCCAAATCTTATGGAGCGCGCAGGTAATGGGCACGAAGATAGCCAAGGGTCTATTACGGCTTTTTATACAGTCTTGGCAGAAGGGGATGATCAACTAGACCCTGTAGTAGATGCTGCTCGATCTGTATTAGACGGGCATATTGTTCTGAGCCGAGAGCTAGCAGGCACTGGTCATTACCCCGCTATCGATATTAATCAGTCTATTAGTCGGTTGGCTCCTGCACTTCAAAGCCTAAGTCAAAAAAATGAAGGTAAACAGTTACGGCAGTGGTTGAGTAGCTACGCTGATAATAAAGATTTAATTACTGTGGGTGCTTACCAGGCTGGAAAAAATATCCTTCTAGACCACGCTTTAGATAAAAAGTTAGATATGGATCGATTCTTGCAACAAGGAATGCATGACTCATGTGATATGGCCACAAGCTTGGATCATTTACAGCTCCTTGCCCAGCCACCAAAGCATGAATTCCAAAAAACGGAAACCCTGCAGGCCCTGCCTTAACGACATGTTAATGCCGAGTCGACAACTAAAAGTGGACTAGCACTATGGCTATCAGCAAAATGGATCGATTTACCAGCTTGGGTAAAATACAACATCAACAATACCAACTCGCTCTCAAAAGAGAGCAGCAAGTTAGGCAAAGTATTGACACTATTGACGCTTCAGTACTGAAAGTACGTCAATATCAACAAGACTATCAACACGACTTGGTCAGCCTGCAGCAAGGTGCCAGTAGTACTGAAAAGTTGGTACGAACCCGTCAGTTTTTACAGCAATTAATGCAAATGGAAGTGGATCAATTGGCGCAGCGTCAAGGGTTACACGACAAACTGCAGCAAGCCCAGGCCCAAACGCTACTAAAATTGCAAAAGTCTCGAATGAGCGAAATGCTGACAGAACAAGCAAAAATAGCAAAATCAGCTGCAATAAACGCGCTAGATGCTAAGCAAATGGATGCTGTCGCTACACAAATATATACTCGTCGTTAACTTAGTTGTATTGGAGTGATTCTTGCATAGAGTTATGTCAAGAAGATAAAGAATAGCTGATGATGTCTATTCTGACGATTAACTGACACTAGTTAGACTGGTTATTATGGTTCAAATAGATACGCTAAATTTACTAAAAGTGGCTAATAAAGCGGGGTCAGGGATTAACTCAGCCCCTAAGTCTTCTGCTACCCAAGGCGTGTTTGATCAGGTTTTGAGTGATCAAGTGAGCACTGGTCATGTGAAAGAATTAGGTGGCAATGGCCAGTCAAGTGGCAATAATTTGCCGACTGATGCCATCTCTATGCGACAACAGGCGCAGTCTTCTCAACAATTACTGGCCACGCTTTCATTACAGCAGCACTCGCAAATAGATGACCTGAGCTTTATTACTCAATTACAACCCCTGGTAGACATGGCTCAGAGCTCCATTGCGGTTGCTCCGACTCACTATACGAACAACAAGATGAATTTTTCTGACCAACAGTTGCAGGGGTTAGCTGTTCAGTTGGGCATAGACCCAGCTGTAGCAAAGTTAGTTATCCGGGGCACAGAATCAGGAGCGCTCACTGATGCAGATGTCCTTATGGTGCGTGGCCAGCAAATGGCCACACAGTCATTTTTGCAACAGCGTGAAGCACGTGCTGTTAACCAAATGGCTGATAAGAAAATGGCGTTAGCGAATACCCTTAATATTATGCTCACTAAGGCCCAGGCATCCGGAGTGCCGACGAGCCAGTTAAACGCAGCTTCAGCGGCTGCTTCTAATGCTGCCGCAACATTAACAGGGATTACCCTTACGCCCCTATTAGTCCAAAAATTAGATCAGTTTACAGGCGTCTCTTTAGCAGCCAGTAGCACTGCAAATTTTTTGGAAGCGCCGGCTCTAGTTAGTTACACAGGGGCTAACTTTAAGGCGGCAGCATCATTGACTCACGGTCCATCTAGCCTGGGTGCAGCAACCAGTTCAGACGCCTCTGGCATGGACTTAAGTCAGCGCTTTACCAGCCTTATGCAAGGTGATGGACCAGCTCAAGCGGCGGCCCGCCTAGTGCAAGACCAATTGGGCCAGCAGCTACAACGGATGGTTAAAGAAGGCCGCTGGCAGGCAAACTTATCTCTTAACCCAGCACGCTTGGGACAGGTGAGTATTAATTTAATAATGGAAGATGGGGTGTTACAAACGCAACTTCTTAGCGGTAATGCTGGAGTACGTGAATTACTTGAATCAAGCTTGCCCCGACTTAGAGAACAACTTGAAACCAGTGGCTTACAATTAGCTGGTGTATCTGTAGGTCACGATGGCCAAGGCCAGCAACAAACCCATGGTGAGAAGCCAGATTGGCAATTGAGCGAAACATTGAGAAATACCCCTACAGAAGAAATACCAAGCACAAGGTTGGGTAATAACAGTGGCCATGATGGTGATGTAGATACCTTTGCTTAGGTAGAAAAAATTGGATATGTCAAAAGTTTGAAATCTAAAAAATTAACAAGGAGTGCCACGCATGGCCAATGAAGAAGAAGTAGACGCAGATGATGAAAAAAAGAAAGGTGGTTTAGTTAAAATTTTGTTGTTGGCTTTAATCGGCATCTTGGTTATTACCATTAGTATAGGTGGGACGTTATTTTTAACGGGTTTTTTTGATGAAAGGCCGGTGCAATTCGACGAAAATGGTAACGTGATTGCGCTAGAAGTTGAAGACGAAAACGTTGAGAACGAAGCTGATATTAGCCAGATATACAGTGAAATGGAGCGCAAGTTTACGGTTAATTTAACGGGTAGTAGGCAGTTTTTTCAGTTTAGTGTGGGTTTTATGACAAACAATGACCCAGATACTGTCACTAACGTATACATCCATGAGCTTGCAATTCGCTCGGCGATTATTTTGGAAGTGTCAACGTATTCCAAAGATCAGTTAGCAACTGCCGCTGATAAGCAAAAAGTTGCTGACATGATTAAAGTCCGTATGAACCAAGTGTTAATCGATACTGAAAACACTGCTGGTATTGAAGAAGTATTCTTTACTGAGTTTTTAATTCAGTAAACTAGGAGTTTGGGTAGTATGAGTGACAAAGAACTACTCTCAGAAGAAGAGATTCTTGCTTTAGTTAAAAGGGATAAAAGCAATGAGAGCGAAGCCTATAACTTAGACGTTGTAGCCGAAAACTATGACATTGCCGGCGAAGATAGCCCCTTGGCATCGCACTTAGGGGCTCTGAACATGATCAGTGAGCGGTTCGGGCGCTTGTTTCGTGTTAGCTTAAAAACATTGCTACGTTACCAGCCTAAAGTTGAATCGCAAACCGTTGTTGCAGAGCAGTTTTCCTCCTATATGTCAGGGCTTAAAGCACCCATTTCGTTAAATGTTGTCAAAATGACCCCTCTACGTGGGTCAGTGTTAGTTATTATTGATCCACCATTGGTCTTTAACTCACTGGATGGTTTTTTTGGTGGTTCTGGTTCTCAACCAAGTGAACCAGGCATTCGGGATTTCACACCTACAGAGCTCCGTGTGGTCGAAAGGATTCTAGACTCCGTGCTTGAAGACATGAGGACTGCTTGGGAGCCCGTTTTTCCGGTATCTTTTAAATTTCTTAACTCAGAAGTTAATCCGCAATTTGTTAGCATTGTGGACGATAATGACTTGGTTATTATCAAAAAAATAACCATTACCATGACCCATGGTGTTGTTGGAACGTTACAAATAGTCTACCCCTTTGCATCCATGAAACCTATCCGTGAACAGTTGCGTAATCAGGTGGTTGGTCACAGTGATATTGCTGCTGAGCGAGTTTGGAATAACGCCCTAAAGCTCGCTATAGAAGACGTTTATTTAGATATAAAATCTGATCTTGCTAACCCTAAAGTTAGCCTGTTAGAGCTGAAAAACCTACAAGTAGGTGACGTTATTCCAATTAAAATGCCAGAAACTGTTGAGGTTAAATCTCAAGGTATTTCCCTGTTTAGTGGTATATACGGAAGCGCTAATAACCATGCCTCAGTGAAGATTATGAGTAAAGAAGTGATAGATAATTATGAACAAGAGGGTTGAGGCTATGCTGTCTCTAACACTAGAACAACAAAGGAAATTCCTGTGAGCGAAGAAGAGTTAACCCCAGTAGCCTTGTCCACTTTTGAGGACGAATTAGATCTAGATATATTACAAGATATACCCATTGTGTTGTCTGCAGAAGTGGGTAGGTGCTCACTAAAAATTAAAGATTTATTACGTCTAAGTAAGGGGAGTGTGGTTGAGTTTGATCGCTTAGCTGGGGAATCTATTGATGTGTGTGTGAATGACGTGGTGATTGCCAAAGGTGAAGTGGTTGTGGTGAATGAGCATTATGGCATACGCCTGACCCAAGTACTTGACGCTGCTAATCGTATTCGCAAAATTTAAGGTTTTTATGTTAGGTGATACCCAATTATTGTTGCAGTCTATTGGTAGCTTATTACTAGTATTAGTTATTTTGCTGACCATGGTGTTTGCTGCGCGATGGTTTATGCAGCGACGACCTCAAGGGGGCCGCAGACTGCGGTTTTTAGAAGCCATGGCGTTAGGTAGCCGAGATAAATTACTCCTTGTAGAAATTGATGGTAAGTGCCTTCTTTTAGGTGTTACTGCGCACAATATTCGGTTGTTGACAGAGCTAGATGCTCAAGACTTGCCACCTGCTCCAGTAGGCCAAAAAGAGACTTCTGCAGTTGCTGCGCAGCCAGGGCTATCGAAACAGTTTTCTCAACTACTAGGCCGGTATGCTCGTGTTGAACAAAATAAGGACACGCTATGAGAATGGCACGTGCAATAAGTTGGCTGCCATTAGTAAGTATGATGTTATTAATGGCTAATGCACCTGTGGCCGGTGCCGCTGATAACTTTTTAACAGGTGTGGTTGTTGAAACCAATGCAGACGGTCAGCAAGAATATAGCCTAACACTGCAAATTTTAGCCTTGATGTCGTTATTAACGATGCTGCCAGCGCTATTATTGATGATGACGTCGTTTGCCCGCATTATTATTGTTTTGTCGATATTGCGTCAGGCTATAGGTACTAACCAAACCCCACCTAACCAAGTTTTGTTGGGCTTGGCGTTATTTTTGACACTGTTTATTATGGCCCCTGTATTTACCCAAATAAATGATCAAGCGATTCAACCTTACCTCAATGACCAAGCTGATTTCACACAGGCTTTTGAAGTTGCTCAGCAGCCCTTAAGAGCGTTTATGCTGAAACAAACTCGTGAATCTGATATTGAGCTTTTTGCTCAAATCTCAGGCGAGCAAGAACTTGATGGTCCAGAAAGTGTGCCTATGCAATTGTTGATACCGGCGTTCTTAACCAGTGAATTAAAAACTGCATTTCAGATTGGGTTTTTACTGTTTGTGCCGTTTGTGGTGATCGACCTAGT
>TARA_B110000037_G_scaffold102206_1_pt1 | contig 12449 bp, 5 predicted proteins | sample TARA_B110000037 | Tara Oceans TARA_B110000037 (sample SAMEA4397196) | marine metagenome | biome: Polar Biome; feature: [MIX] marine epipelagic wind mixed layer (ENVO:01000061); material: water (ENVO:00002006), including particulate matter (ENVO:01000060) such as... | depth 10-100 m
CAACAGCCAGCGTTACCACTACAAAAAGGGCAATTTTCCATAATTTCATTTGTTTTTTGGTTTTTCGTGATTATATCCTTTCTTTTTTAAAGCTAAATGTTCTTTATTCGTTTCAGCTACTTCAACATCACCATTTTTGTGGTACATTTTGTGTATTTTAAACGCCATAATATTATTTCTTCTTTACACAGTTATTAACCATCTTGGTTTTTCCACTCTTAGTTTTTTTACCACTAGGTGATTTTTTTTTGCCTTTGGCTACGTAGCCTTTCCAGCAGGTCATTTTTTTCATTAAAGGTGATTCCATAATTAATATTTAGATTTACTTTTATATTTTGATTTACCGTATTTAGAACTTCCGTATTTAGATTTGCTTTTAGTTGATTTAGGTTTTTTATATTTAGCATATGGATCTAATCCTAAGCTCCATTGATCCCAGCCTAAAACTAAAGCAATACTTTGCCATGTTTCAGTTTGATTATCCATTGCTACATCTAAATTATTATATTTTTGAATTACTCTATCTAATGGAAGATTTGTAGTTGCTGAAGTAATTTTACCTACAGCTAAATAAGCTGGATTATCTAAACTTAATCCCATTTCCATTATTTCTTCTTTGTTATATTGATAAGTTAACGCAGCAGATCTAAGCTTGTTTATTTTAGAAGAAATAGGAGGCGATAGACTCAATGCTTTTAAGGCTGCTACCTCATAATCAGGTCTTTTCTTTTTAGATTGTCTTATAGCCTCAATAATTATATTTTTAGCAGCGGCAACTCCAGCTCCTCCAACTCCCATACCTCTAAGAAGAGAGTCAGCCATACCGTTACCAATACCAATCATCTTGTCTCTATTAGGCTCTTCATCATCGTCTTCATCCCACATTAAAGCAAATAAAGCTTGCTGCATTGCATTAAAAGCAAAGTTTTGCACAGCGCCGTAATACATTATTTTAGATAAATTAGTTTTCCAATCACCTCTTCTATTTACTAAATCTAAAGTAGCTTTTTTCATTAGTCTCGCATACTGCATTGGAGTATTAGCAAAAGCTAGTATAACTCTACCTAATGGTCCAGCTTGTTGTGAACTAATTCTATCCGCTCTACTAGACTGTTGTGCTTCTTCCGTTAATTCTTGCCAATCTAACAAAGCTTGAGCTTTAGCCTCAGCCTCAGACATTCCTTGTTTTTTCAAAGCATTAATTCTGTTTCTAACCATACTAGCACCACCAATTGCTATAGCAAAACTATCAGCCATTTGTGTTGGTAAAAAACCTTTTGATAACAAATAGCTTATACCAGCTTTTACTTTGTTCTTAGATCCTTTAACATAGTTTGCAATTTCACTAGCATTAACGTCAGTTTTTAATCCAGATCTTCTAGACTTCAAAAAATCAGAATTAAATAATTCAACAAAATCTGTCCAATATTGTTTTTGATTTAATAAAGTTTTAGCAACTGCTATTGGATTATTATCAGTTAAATTAACGTAATTTAAAGCAGATATAGTTTGTAGAACTGCAGATCTTGCATTGAAAAACATTATAGCACCTACTGAATTGTTAATCCAATTCATAAAGTTATTAACCAACCTGTTAGTTCCAAAGTTTCTGTTAGTACCGTTTTCCATACGGTATAGCATGTCTTCTAAAGACTCTCTAAAATTACTACCATATATAGCCTCAATTTTATTTAAATTTTCTTTGCTAAATATAGCATTTTTATTTTCTATCCATTGACTTAAAAATTCTTTTCTTTTTAAATCTTTAGACTCTTGTTGCATATCATTTAATATACTTCCAGCGTCCCAGTTTTCTCCTGGAGCAACATAACCTTGCTCAGTTCCAGTTATGCTCGATATTTTTTTAGAATAATCTTTTAATCTTTCATTGCTATTTACAATATCAACAAGTTTTTTAATATCATTTCTATTTAAACCAGGTATATCGTATCCAGCTAAAGTCCACATGTAAACTCTTGCCGCATCTTCATACGTAAAACCTTGAAAATTAGTTTCTTTTTTTAATAGCTTATGAATATCTTTATATTCTTTTCTAGTGTCATTATATAAATTTCTTGTTACATTTTGAGCTAGGTTTAAAGCTTGCATTGCTTGGCCAAAAGGTTTTATTAAGTTTTCTTTAAAAAACTCCATTTGTTTTTCTCCAACCTTACCTTTGTCTAAAAAAGAATATATTAAACCAACAAAATCTTCTGCAGAAGGTGGAATAAAGAAAGAAAATCTACCTTTTTTAGCACCAATAGCTTTAGATCTTTTATCAGAATAAATATCAAAAATACCAACACCTTTAGTTTGCTCTAATATTTTATTAAAATCTTTACTCATTTGAGGTGTAGAACTTTCTCTAGTCTGTTCTTCAATGTTAACTTTAACACCTGTGTCTTCTAACATCTGTTCTGTAAACTCTCTTACAGCAACTTCATACATAGTTTCATTAGTTAAAACACTATAAGTATTTTTTCCTATTTCAGGATCTAATAAAAATCTAAGATTTTTTAATCTATTGTTTCTACCACCTAAATCATCTAATGTATCAGCTAATTTTGTTGGTATAAAAGATTGTTCAAAACCATCTAATATTCCTTCAATATCTTGATTAAACGTGTTATTGGCTATAGATTTCACTATTGCTGATGTTAAATTAGATGCATCATAAACGTGTTCTCCTTTATAACCTTGCAAGTTTTTAGGAATATTTTGAGCGCCATCAGTAAAATAAAAAGAAGTAAATGCAGCGTATGCTCTTGCTGAAAATACTGAGTTGGTTGTTAATTGTAAATTTGTTATTACATCTTTAACAGCTTCATCTCTAGTCATTTTACCAGTGTTAACTTGATGATCAACCCAATCGTTCCAACTAGAATGTACAGCTTCCATTAATGCATGACCCGCTTTTAATGCTTTTATCCCATCGTTTCCAATAATTTTTCTTAATTTTGCGGCTTTTTGTTTTCCAGTTAATTCTTCATTAGCAATATTAGAAGCAATGTTTATTATATGGCCAAGTTTATTTGCGGTTTTATTAGAAACTTCAAGATCTTTTTTTAATTTACCAAATTTTTTCCATCTTTGCTTTGTAGAGTCACTAATTCTATTTTTACCATTAATTTTTGTTTTTTCGTTTTGAAGCTTATTAAATTTATCATTTTTTATAGCTTTAGCAATTTTAGTTTTTTGTATTATTAAATTGCTTTTGTAAGCTGAAGATCTAGTTTTATTTAATATAATTTTTTGTTTTTCTTGTAAAGAAGGAATTACAGCTTCAAAACCTTTTTGTATAATTATAGTTCCTTTAATAGTTTTAGAAGCATCAATTTGCTCTTTTTCAGTTTGATCTGTATAAAACATTAAGCCTCTATCGCTACCGTTGTCTTTATATATAACTTTACTTAACCAATTTTGATTTTTATTGCTAACATTTTCAGCGGCTTGCATTTCTTCTGCTGGAAAATAATCTAAAAGCTCATTAGCAACATCAAATGCTCTGTTTTGCCTATCTTTATTTGTTATTAAAACTCCATTAATTTTTTTACCTAAAGAATATTCTTTATTAGTTAAATAGCTATTTAAAGTTTCATTGTCTTTAAAATCTTTTGTTAATCTTGCTAAAAAACCTTTATTGTTTATTCCTTCAGCATCTAAAACATCATTAACAGCGTTTTCAAAAACATTGTTTAATGATGGATAGTCTTGAGCAAGAGTTTCAGATTGTAAAACAGCTGTTAAATCTTCTTGAGCTATACCTAAGTCTATAGCTGTTGCAAAAACCTCTGAAGCTCTAGTGTCATTATCTGGGTTGTCTCTTTCAATTTGTTTAGCTATGATAGCTATATAGTTTTCTTTTAAATCATTATTTGTTAATGCTTGTATGCCTTCAAACCTTTGCTTAGCAACTTCATTATTCATTAACACGTCCATTGTTTGATCAAATGCAAGTTCTGCACCTAAGTTTTCCGCTAGCTTATCTTTTCTAGTACCTTTTTTAGAACCTGCTATATCAAAAAACTCTAAAAACTGTTCTTTAGTGGGCATTTTTTTAGCATACAAAGTTGGTCCTGTGGTTCTACCAGTATCTTTGCCTAATTTACCTTCAGCTATAGCTTTATCCACTGCTTTAGGTTTTAAATTTTTTTGTATTTCTTTTGTAAAAATTCTATTTTCAGGTTTAACTAACCTTTCCATTCTAACCAAAGTAGTTATTGGTAGTTTTTGAACAATAGTTCTTTTTACTTGAGGATCTGATAAAAATCTTGTGTAGCTTTTTCGTGTACCCATTAAATCTGCTAATGGTTTTTTTAATTCATTTGAAAAAGACTTTTCTAATTCTTTTTTAAAAGCTTTTTGATCCATTGATGGTAGTCTAGTACCTAGTGTTTTAACAACCGCACTAATTACCTTCGATCTTTCTTTATCATTTAGTCTTAATCTTCTTGCTAAATCAATTTGAGGCTTATCTTGCGATGTAGCTGTTGGTGTTGGCTCAGGTGTATTAGCCATTTTATTGTCGTCTATTTCTGATGTAAACAATTCACCATCTTGACCTAGACTTTTTAATATATTACCTAGTCTACCACCACCAAATTTACCACCACCGTACAATGCTTCTCTAATATAAGCGCCATACTCTCCTTTTGTAGGATTATAAGTTGTATTTAATCTAACTAAAACCTCTTCTTGAACAGCGGCTTTAAATTCTTCTCTATTTATACCTAAGCCTCCCTTAAATTTATCTTTAACAAAATCATTAACAATACCTTGATTGTTTAAGAATAAATCATTTTTAATATCAGTTGCTTCTTGTGGTGTAGCATTTTTTAAAGCTTCTGATAGCTTTTTGTTTTCTTCTACTATTGATTCTCTTTCAGCTCCTTGTTCTGTTGGTGCGATTGCATCAGGGGTCACAACGCTACCTAGTTTTCCTTTAAAAAATGTTTTATTATAATTTTTTAGAAATTCAAAAGCTTGCTCACCAGTTTCAATATTAGCAGCATTTATAACATCATCACCCATGCCTAATTTATACTTATAAAAATCAGTAAGATCATTAGCTACTCTTTGCCAAAATGGTTTATCTTGTCTGTTCCAGTTTATATTACCTAAAGATATTTCATCACTAATATTAGTAAAAACTTCTTGAGCATAATTAGCGTTAGCTTCATCCTTAGCTTTTTGACTAGAGTTTTTGTTATTTAAAACTTTATCACGATTAACTTTATAGTTATTTAATCTAGAATTAATTTTATCAACAACTCCTGCGGATATATTTTTACCATCATTTTCTTTTTGTTCATTTAAGTAGCCCGTTAGCTTGTCACTTAAACCTATAACTTGATCGTTAGTCATAGTTCTATCTAATACAGCATGTAAAACCTCATGTGCTACACTAACTGAAGCCGCCGCTGCTGAGTCTTGTACAAGTTGAAGATTAGCATTTTTATCAATAGTTTGTTGACTTACAAATATACTTTGTTTTTTACCTGGTTTATAAGCAGTTATATACGCATTTGCTCCACCTTTAAGTTTTTTAATAATTTTCTTTCTTTGACTTTCATATTCTTCAGGCAAAGTAGGATTTAAATTATCATCAATCATTACAAGCTCTATATCAGAATCAACACCTAAAGTTTTAAGAAAATTTAAACCGCCTATTAAACTATTTTTTTGATTTCTTTGATAATCAGTTATAGTGGTTACTTTATCTTCTGATTTTAAACTATTGCTTTCTTTTAGAAAATCAATTTCAGCGTCTATTTGTTTTATTTTATCTCCACCAATTTTATTAAAAGCGTCATTGCTTTGTATAAATCTTTTTGTAGATAACAAATCTGCAACTCTTTGTGTAACGGTTTTAGATACTTTTACATTACTTAAAGCTTCTTTTGTTGAAGCTAGTATTTCTCCATTAGTTATAATTTTCTTACCTTCTTCTTCTGTTATTCTATCGTCAACTCTTAATCTTTTTACAAATCTAGTTAAATCTTTTACACTATGGTTACCATTAATAACATTATTAAGGTTTTGTAATTGTGTAGCTTTTTTAACAGACTCACTATACATGTTAGCTTTAGCTATTTTTAAACTTAAATTACTAGCTGTGCCAAATTGCCCACCGATCATTTCATTTACAATTTCTGGTATAACTATTCCTTCACCACTCCAAACTTGAGCGCCTAATTCTCCAGCTCCTTCAAAAACTGGTTCTACAACAGTTTGACTAACTAAACCTAGTCCTATTTGCTTAGAAGCACTAGCTAGAGGCGATACAAATGCTCCAGCGGCTTTAGCGCCAAGTATATTGGCTAAAGCTATAGGAACACCTCTTTTAACACCTAGTTCATTTGCTTTAGCAACAAGATCAGGGTCTTGCATACCTTTTATAACATCGTCAGGATTTGTTAAATCTAATCCAGCTTTTTGAAACGTACTTGAATATGCATTACCAAGCTCCATGTTAAAACCTGTAATAGCTTGCCAACCCATCAAACCATATCCAGCACCAGTTAAAGCACCAGCCGCGCCTCCAACAACTGCACCAGTACCTGTAGATGCTCCAACGATAGGTATGAATAATTCAGTACCTGTTGAAAAAAACTGACTCATAGAGGACCCAAATAAAGTAGTAAATATCTCTACTGGATTTGCCGCTAATAATTGTCTTTGTTCTGCAAAAGTTTTTGCATTATTATATCTTTCCCAAACTCTTGAGCTTAGCATGCCATTGTTTTTTGCCTGTAACAATGCTATTCTTTCAGCAGGTTTTTTCATACCTTCTTCATCAGCTAAAGAATTTACGCCATAAACCATTTGCCAAAATTCTTCATTCATTTGCCCAGAATTCCAACCTATAACAGCATTATTTACAACACTAGAAGTTGCATTATCTATATATTCTCCTCTTATATTACTTACATCATCATAACCCATTATCAAACCCATGGTTGTAAGAGTAGAATTTAATTCTTGACTATATCTATTTAATACAGCAGAATCATTAGCTACTTTAACATACGGTTTAGCATACTCGTTTAAGCTAGAGTATAAAGATGATAAATCTTGTAAATTTTGTTTTTCCTCAGGGGTTTTAGCTTCATCAATTGCTTTATCAAAATTATCAAACGTATAACCAGTTAGTTCTTTTAGCCTATTGTTTAATTCACTATACTGGTTGTTTATGTCAACTTTAACATTTTCCATTGTTCTAGAGAAATTATCCTCGCTAGACATGGTTTTATCTGTAAAATTAACATTATAAACCTGCAATTGCTCATTTAAACCTTTTATAGTATCACTTATAGCATCTTGTAGATCATCTACTTGAGGCTTAGCTTGTTCGTTTAAAAATCCTTTTAATTTATTATCAGCTATTTCTTTTATTTCTTGATACTTACCTCCTAAAAAACCTTCATATTTCTTAGCATCTTCCATTATAGTATCTACTTCTTCTTCACTTTTTACAGTACCATCTTCATTAAAAAACTTTGCTAAATTAGGGTTTGACAACTCTTCATCTGTAGGAGTATAATCAGGATTAAAAACGTCATCTTTTTTTACATCTATTCTTTGACCACCTTTACCAGTTCTAGTAAAAATGTTTTCTTTAGACATTATGTTATTGTTAAAAAATACTTCTGCCTCTTGAATATCTTTTTCAAATTGTGATATATTTTTAAAATCTAAACCTTCCTTAGCATATATAGCTGATTGATAAGCGTCTAAAACTTTTTCATAAGGTTTACCATCTAAACCTAAATACTCTCCTTTGTCATTAATAACTAATGAATCTTTAAAAGTGTTAAAATCAACATCATCTAATTTGCTAAAATCTATTTCATTAGAATCTGAATCTACATAAAACTCATCTTTTCCTTTTGATTCTGTTTCTTTTCTTTTTCTTTCTTTTTCAACTTTTTCAGAAACCAAAGGGTTACTAAATTTATATTTATTTAAAGTTGAATCCAAAGAAGATTTGATGTTTTCCAAAAATGAAGGAGAATCCGAATCTTCGGGTGCTACAACATTTTTCTGATCCACATTCGCACCCTTGCTTTGTGAATCGTCTGTCTTTTCCACTTCATCTACTTCTTCAACTTCTTTAAAACTATTTTCTAATTTGTCGTACTCAGCTTTCATTGTATCATAATCAACACCATCTTTCTCTAGCTTTTCCAACAAAGCATCTAGCTGTGCTTGTTGTTCTTCTGTTAACATATTATTTGATTTGTTTTAATTGAGCTTGTAATCTTATTAATTTTTTTTCAGCTTTTATTTGAGCCGCTGGAGTTTTTTGTCTTATGGCTATTTTTATAGCATTTTGAGCTTTAGCTATTTCGTTATTAACTCTTGAAATGTTTTTATCTCTTTCAGTTTTGTTTGCTGTATCAAACTTAGACTGCTCACCTTCACCACTATACAAATCTCTTATAACTGATGTAACGATATTTTTGTCATACGTTCCGTTTTTAGATTTTCTAAAAGTAACTGGTAAATTATCACCTTGAGTTATAAAAATATCATCTTTGTTTATTTTTTTTATTTGTTCTTCAGCTTCAGCTTCTGTAAAAGATGTATTATCGTCCTGTGTATTACCAATTTGAGATTTAATATAATCTACATGCTCTGTATAACTAATAACTTGTGCACCATCTGGACTAGATGTAGAAAAAATATCTGTAATTTGATCTTTAGTTAAACTGCCTCCGTCAATACTATAGACTTTTGTAAGTAAATCATTGTATACCGTGTTTTTGTTTTCTTCTAATTCAATTCTATCATATTCAACTGGCTTTGAAGCCTTGCTGTAACTATAAGCACCATTAGCTGCAAACGATTTGAACTTAAAGTATTCTTTTAATTGATCAGAAAAATCTCCTTTAAACAGTTCGTCATTAGGAGAGTTTTCATCATATTCTGGAAAGTCAATTTCAAGCTCTGTTGTTTCGCCTAAAAGCTTACCACTATTTAAATTTCTAACTCCTTTTGTTGTTGTTGCTATTTTACCATCAGCACCTGGCACAGTTATTGTAAATTTATTACCTTTTCTTTGAACAGCACTATCATCTTCTAACATATCAATAATAGTATTTATCCCCGCGGGTAAATTAGAAAAATAATTATACTGTTGGTCAGCTTGCCTAGTTGCAACCTCATCTAACGCACCAACGTCTGCAAATTGTACTTCTTGTCTTATTCTAGCTCTAGGATCTTCACTATTAGGATCTTTAGAAATAATACCTATAGCAGGTGTAAGATAACCTTCTTTAGTATCTCCATTGTTTGTGATAGCAGAAAGATTTGCTGTGTTTTCATTTTTATTATTCTTTAAAGACTCTTGTCTTATAATAGTCTCTACATTTGCCCTTGTGCTCATAAAAGGATTGTTATAAGGATTTTCAGAATTGTTATAAGCTTCAGCAACTCTATTCATATTAAAAGTATATGATCCTTTAAATTTAGGCATTTCTTCTCCAGGCTCACCATCAAATGGTTGTTTTAAATATCCGGATCTTGTTCTATTTAAATCATTAATGTTTTCACTGTTAACCGTAGCTTCCCATTCAAAATTATCATTAATAGCCCAAGTCACATTACCTTTTAAAGCTTTATTAGATACTCCATTAAAAATCTTCATTTCTGGGTTTGTATCTGAAGAAAGTTTCCCTGTTTTTATATTTTCATTATAATCTTCATCAAAAGCCGCTAATGATCCAAAAACATCTTGATTTTTAACTATAAAATTATCAAACTTTTGAATTAAATTTATATCATCTTTATAACCTTCATAGTCTCCAGTTGCTTTTGAAGTTCTTTTTAATGCATCACCATACTGCTTAAATTTAGCATCTGCAGAGTCTTTCATAGTATCAAGCTCTACACCTACATAACCTTCTTTTTCTAAGTTTTGATACATCGCGTTTTGTTGTTTAGATAAATTTATATCTACGCTAGTATCTATTTTAAAGTTTTGTTGTTTTACTTTCTCATATTGTGCAAAAGCTTTAGATTCAGCTTTGCTTTTAGCCTCTATGCCTTTTCCAATGCTTTGCCCTACACTAGCTAAAGCCGCACCTATCATTTGGCCTGATTTCGTATCAACTATCTGTGCTGGATTTTCGTATGCTCCCATATTAATTTATTTTAAATTTTGAATATGAATTCAATTTTTTATTGTAAGAGCTAGGGTCTAATCCTTGTCCTATTAATGCAGCGTTTTTTGCACCTGTAGCACCAAGTTGGGCTCCAGCTAAACTACCAATTCCACTAACCATTCCTGTTAATGCTGATGTTGCTGCTTGATTTGCTGCCATTTCTTGTTGTGCTGCTCTATCCGCTAAGCCTGCAACTCTGTTTAATTTTTGCATTTCTCTTCCTTCTCTTGCTCCAAACATAAATTGCTTACCAGCAGCATCGGCACCTTGAAGTCTTTGGCCTTCGCTTATTTGAATATTTTGTATTCTTGCCGATTCTTGCATTTTTATTTGTTCCATCTGCTGTTCACCTTGAGCTTTCAGTTTTTCATTTTGAGCTTCTTGAGCTTCAATACTTGCTGAAACACCTTTTTTACTTTTTAATGCGGCTTGAGCTAAAGCGGTTGCACCACCAGCACTACTACCTGTAGCCCTTAATGTATCTAGCGTGTTAGCTAAAGCAATGTCGCTTTCTTCAATTTGTATCTCAGCCGCTTGAGTAGCTACTCCTAAATTTGCAAAAGGATTTGAAATCATACTGCTTAAATTCTCTGCTAATCCGCTTAGATCTTTTGTATTAGCATAGGGGTTTACAATGTCTTGCCTACTGTTTTCAAGTCTAGAAAGTTCTGCTTGCATTTTAATTTTTTCAGCTCTTGCGTTAGCCGCAGCTTTTTTTGCCTTCTTGTTAGCGAATAAACCACCACCAACAGTCATTGCGAGTCCTAACCACATAATTTATATTTTTATTATTTTAATAAGATGATTCTACCACGTTGCTTGACACGGAAAACAGCTCTCTTTGACTGTTTTGATTTCCAGGTGTTTCAAGTTTAACCGTACTGTAAAATCCTTTTACTCCAGTTGATTGGCCACCAAAAGTACCATTAACTACAGATATTGAACTTCTACTAACTTCTCCTTGAGTAACACTAGAGTTATTAAGAAGGTTTGCAAAATATTTGTTTTCTTTTCTTTTAAAGCTATTAGAGAATAAATCAGATTCTAAACCCGACAAACTAGTTACTTGTAAAAACGGATTAACTGGAAAAACAGTATCACCTGAACTAGCCTCTAAAGATGATAAAGTCCAGTTTGGACTACCCTCGTAGTTTAAAGTTTTAAAATTTTTAACAACAGAAGGATTACTATTAAGAACAAGTGTTACACTTGATTTACTACTAAAGTTATAAAAAAAACCATAAGGAGTTGTGTAATGTTGGAAAATTATACCTGAAGCATTTCCTCCACTTGGGCTTAATAATGCATATGTTGAAAAAGAAAAGAAATTAGAACCGTTACTAACCATGAATCTAGGTTTAAAACCTAAAAAACTTGTCCACCCTAAAACACTTTCATCAAACGAAGCGGTTATATAAGGTTTTCTTTGGAATACAATAACTCCAAAAGCCGGGATTTGTGTAACTATGTTACATACTACAATAGCAGGAACACCAGGTGATCCATAATTTGTAATAGAAACTACTGTTCCATAAAACTCCCCAACTATTTGGCCAGCCAGTGTCCATTTAAAAATTTGATCTCCAGGTTGAATATCACCTATTGAACCATTTAATGTTACGGCTATATCGTTTCCAGGTCCTGGTGTTGCAGGTCCATTCTCACCAATCTGTTGAGAAATACTATTATCTTGTATAGATAAAATATAGTTTTTAGAATGTATATCCCAAGCGCCAACTATTCTTGAAACCGAAGTATTTGACAATTTATCTCTAAAAAAATCATGCATTCCATAAGATGATATTTCTGTTATACCATCTCTAGATAATCTTAAAACACAATTTCTTTTTCTATCAGTAAAGTATTTTCTATAACCATAAACAGCAAAGCTAAAAGGATCTTCTGATATACCATACTCACCGGCATAAGCTATTATTTGACCTATAACTAAATTACTTGAAGTAGTTAAAGCGTTTCCCTCCGCTGAATATATAGCGTCTTTATCTATTAACGCTCTACTAACTTTGTTTTCTTGAAATATAATAAGATTAGTATCTTCAGCATAGAGCTTTTGTATTGATCCATTTGCTGGATCAGCAGATCTAGTTATATCTTCGCCAACAGAAAACTGATTAGTATTATTAACACCTGTTCTAGAGTTAAATATTCCTGAATAAATTAAAGTATTAAATCTATTTTGATTTATAGCATTATCTTCTACTATATAAGCCTTTACACCAAAATCTACAGTAGTGTTATTGTAACCACCTCTTATTCTAGATT
>TARA_B110000037_G_scaffold118004_1_pt1 | contig 12443 bp, 9 predicted proteins | sample TARA_B110000037 | Tara Oceans TARA_B110000037 (sample SAMEA4397196) | marine metagenome | biome: Polar Biome; feature: [MIX] marine epipelagic wind mixed layer (ENVO:01000061); material: water (ENVO:00002006), including particulate matter (ENVO:01000060) such as... | depth 10-100 m
TATTGGTTGGCAGCCGTTGCGAGCTTATAGTTACCATTGGCCTCCATCCCTGTCAGGTTTAGGCCGATGACGCCGTCACCATCTAGATCAGCTTGGAAGGCAGTTTCATGTTGGGCCATAGGACGCGTAATGGTTGACTGATAATTAATCGAAGCGTCAACTTCTTGCGCCATTGTTCGACCATCGCTATGGGAGTAAAACAGCTGAAAGCCCCCATTTCCGTATGCTTCAACTTGAGTAACGCTCCATCCATCGCTTCTATTTGAATTACCAAAATTGGCGATAGGGCTAGAACCATAACCATCACGAATGTGGTGTTGGTTACCGCTGATGTCAAGCACCTTAGTGGAAATTGCCCCTGCAGCTATTTTTGCGTCACTATTTAGATCAACATTGAAGACTTGTTCATATTCTATCGCAGGCCGAGGTAAGGCGTGATTGCCCATAAATACAATATCCGATCCTGTATGTTGACCTGATGCATCAAACTTAAACCCAAAATTATTATAATTAAACCAAGAACTATTATTCCAGCCTGGTTGAGTAGAGTTGCTTGCGAGAACCAGAAAACCACTGTCATTTGGATTTTCTTCAACGTGTGTCGGCGTGTAAATAGAGGTTAAACCAGTCAGACTAATACTGTTGCCACTACCATCTGTAACATAATAAGTGCTGCCTCCTCTGGCGAGGCTATAATGACCACTGTTTTCCAGGTAATTTAAACTACTACCATTGCTATCAAGGATATAATATTTGTTACCATCCTCGGCTAGACTGTAGGCTCCGTTGGCCTCTAGATTGTTAAAATTATTTGACATTAAAGCCTCCAATCGAATTGTTTATGCTATCACTTGTCTTCTGGTTGGCTGCGTTCCTAAAGGACATGAAGAGCCCTGCGCCAACTTCTTTGACGACAAAGTTTTTACTATTAATAAAATTTGATTATAGGAAAAAACGAAGAATAGCACATTTTACTATATAGTAAATTTTATTTGTCAATAAATTTGATTGAAGGTGAAGTTTGCTTGCAAGACAACATAGGCGGGAGTAACGCTTATCCGTTAAAAATAGCTAAGGGGCGAACTCGTAACGGCCTAAAGTCGCTAAACCTTATACAGAGATCATCATGCAAGACTCAGGCATAGCTCGGGGGAACTCCGCTCGCCAAGCTAATAAAAAGTTGCGTGAGCAGCGAATCCTGAACCTTGCCGTGCACCTAATCGCGTCAGATGGGATGGAGGACTTTACGATAAACCCTCTAGAGATAGGAATTTTAAACCCCATTTTTCGAAGAACGATCATGGTGAGGTGCTGGAGGTGGGAATGGTGCCCGACTGAACCCGCCACGGGGATGACTCAGTGACCTTAGATTATTAACAATACAGATTATTAGAGGTGTTTGTTGATTTGAGTACAAAGTACACGAACCAATCTAGTGTGGTATCCCGTGTTCGTGATGCTTTATGGAGCTATACGCTTTTTTATTATTATAAATTAATAAGTTATAGATATTTTTCCAGATTTAAATGAGGCTTATTTACTAAGGATGCACCCTTTATATGAGTGCCACGTCCAATGGAGCACCGACCATCGGCAGTTTTAATACCCAACGCTGTTGCAGACCTCTTTAACTCAACGGTCTCAAGCTTCATCCCAAGTGGGCTGAACCTTTCTACCGCTGTAATAGATATCTTAGAGAGGCATTGACCATACTAATTGACACAGTAATTTGACACAGAGCTATGCGTCAATAGGCTTACATACTAGGATATTAAGGGTTTCTGATGGGGGGCTAGATATTCACCAAACATTGACCAAACATAAGGTGATAGACAATGAGCTGGCTATGGTCACCAAATAAGTCAGCCAGACTCACTTCAGCCTCGCCCAATTCAAAGCCGTAGTTCTTACCCACCTTTACCCAGGGCAATTGCCGTCGCAATTCGCTCAGGCGATCTCGTTCTTTCGTATGGGCTTTTTCCAATGTGAGTAACTCTGCCCGTTGACGAATCCATTCTTCGCGATCAACAGTATTGTTCTGCATGGCCATCACACCTCGTTTTTCTATATGCCCCTAGCATACGACGAGTGATTGCGAGGAGACAATGATTATGGTCTAGTCGCTGTCAACAATTGTTTATTCATAACATGCCATCAATTGCACGCCATCAAAGAGACGTCGGGACCCAAACAACTATGGTACAAAAAAAACAAGGCAAGAAAAAAGGGAAGAGAAATCACGCTGATGATGAAATACCCCTGTTACCCGACACCAACCAAATTAAGGAAATTCGGCTCAAATGGCTGCATAACGGTAAGTCTCGACCTGATTTTGCTATTGAGCCAAGCCAGGGGCAGGAATCTGTCTGGGACTTCCCACGCCCGCCGATAATCCAACCGGTACGATCGGAGTTAAAAGTTATGCGTGGCGATGTCTTATTGGCTAAAACGAGCCGAGGCGTTCGCGTAATTGAAACCGCAGGTGCACCAACCTACTATTTCCCTCCCGAAGACGTAAAAACCGCTAAGTTCGCCCTGGGTGAACAAGGCAGTCTGTGCGAATGGAAGGGTTATTCTCAACCGCTGCTGTTTAATGAAGACGAAGTCGGTTGGCGTTATGTCAGAATGTTCCAAGCCTTTTCAACATTGTATCTTTGGCCTGCTTTTTATCCGTCAATGGTCGATTGCTTTATTGACGATAAGAAGGTGGATGCGCAGCCCGGCGGTTACTATGGCGGCTGGGTTACCGATACCCTGACAGGTCCCATCAAAGGAAGCCCAGGCAGTCAGGGTTGGTAACGATCGATAGTTAACAAACGACTAAAAACAAACCTGGCGGCATTTAGTCGAGTGATTTGCCGAGCAACTTTGCCTCTTGCTCGTATTTAGCATAGGAAGCTTTCAAGGTAGCGGAGTTCAACAAGCATTCTGCAACCAGTTTGCCGGAGGCTTCCTCAAAAACGGATGTCATTACCCAATTCGACTCGACCCGTCGACTCTCACTTAACTCAACGATCTCTCTTTCTAATCGATAGGGTTCGTTGACAAACAAAGGGCCATCAATCAATTTAATTTCCTGGTCAGCGTATAGGCCTACTGCAGGACCTTTGACAGGAAACTTCGCAGCGCGATTGCTGTAGTTTGTCAGCACGCTGAGCATTTCCATTGGAATAATCGCTCGTCCCCAGGGCGATTGATTGCCACCTTGCGACGTATACCAGGGTGAAAGCTCGGTGATACCCGCAAGTTTGTTATTTAAACTAAACGGATACAAATCACCCATGTTTTGATCGAAATCCATAATGACTTGTTCCGGTGCTGCACCTTTCATACCCACCGATAGATCAGACAAGATAACCAACTGATCTGGTGCTCGAAGTTTTGCGCGACGACGGTCCAACTCCGTCTCCGGATGCTCAGACCCTACACTTGCTGTGCCTTGTAATACGGGCGTGCCATCACGCTTCTCGGCCCAGATGTTGGTAATCTGCGAACCCGGTAATGGTACTTCAGCGAAGGCACGCACCTCTTCACCCTCAATGACCATATTCAGATAATGGGCGCTAATACAGCCTTTCTCAAACCATACTTGTCCCCAAATTTCCTCAAGCAGCGGTGCGAATTGACTAAAATGAGTTGGCCCTTCAATCGGCGCACCTGAAAAACCCAAGTCTTCTGCCATCTTGTCGTCATGAATCGACATATGCCCGTCATAGGTTTGATCCCCCAGCATTTGTCGTGGATGCCGCCAGTCGCCGCAGATTACCCGCTTAGTATCAAATGCTGTCACGATCATGTCCTTGTCTTGTTAAAAGAGTTGATTTAAGTGAAACAGACTCTATGCCGCATCTGTTTTGGCTTCAAGCATCTATGCGTCAATTTATTTCTCAATTGATGAGGATTTGTTAGTCTCATTCAACAGCTCAATAAATGAAGTCATGACCCATTACTATTTTCGCACCCTTATCAAACAAGAGCAGACAACATGACCCAAGCATTTGAAGGCATAAAAATTCTTGATTTCACCCAGGTACTAGCCGGGCCGTTTTCTGTGATGCAGTTGGCTTTGCTTGGCGCAGAAGTCATTAAGGTGGAACAGCCCACTACAGGTGATCAAACCCGTGGCTTGATGAATGTCGGTGAAGACATTGGGCTGTCACCCTCCTTTATGGGCATGAATCTGAATAAGCGCAGCCTCACCTTAAACCTCAAGTCTGCGGATGCGATCAGCATTATCAAGCAGCTCATCGTCGATACCGACGTGATGGTTGAAAACTTCAAAGCAGGTACGATGGAACGACTCGGACTTGGCTATGAAGAGTTGAAGAAAATAAAGCCAGATCTTATCTACTGTTCCGTTACAGGTTATGGCCAGAACGGACCCAAGGCTGGTGAAGCGGCTTACGATGGTGCGATTCAAGCATCCTCGGGCATGATGTCACAGACCGGACACGCCGAAACAGGGCCTACCCGAACAGGTTTTATGCCGGTTGATATGGGTACGGCTCTCAACACGGCATTCTCAATTTCAACAGCCTTGTATCGTAAATTGGCGACCGGCGAAGGTCAGCGAATTGATGTTGCTATGCTCGATACAGCTCTTGTGATGCAGGCCGCCCAATACAGTAATTACCTCAATCAAGGCACATTGATAGGCCTGCAAGGTAATGCATCACCGACTCATCAACCAACAGCCAATGTATTCAAAAGTTGTGACGGACATGTGCAGGTCACCGCCTTGAGTCAAATTCAAGTCGAAACCCTGTTCGAAATTTTGAACTTGAGTCACCTGTTAGATGAAAAACAATATGCGACCCCCGATGCAAGACTCGATAACCAAAACGTCCATGATGTGATCGCACCGTTGTTTGCAACACAGACAACCCGACACTGGATGGAAACCCTGTCAACACAAGGTATACCCGTTGCGGAGATCAGAGCGTTGCCTGAAGTGGTCGAAGACGAACAGTTAAAAGTACGCGACGTGTTTGCCAACTTCCCATCTCCGGCTGACAACAGTACCCCGACGCAAGTCGTCAAGGCAGGCTATATGATGAATGCTGACGGCCCTACCCTTCGAACACCTCCGCCCTTGTTAGGGCAACATACGACGGAGATACTGATGGAGTTGGGAATGACGACATCGGACATCGAAGCATTGAAACAGGCAGGTACTATTTAGAGCCACTAGATTAAAACTCCCGAGGTTAAGAGCCAATAGTTTGCCTAACTCAACCCATCGACGGCACGCGCTTAAACCAAGGTGCCGCTTGTTCCAGCTGTGCACCAATCTGCAATAACAGTAACTCATTGCCAAAAGAGGCTGCTAACTGCATTCCTACCGGCAAGCCATTTTTGGATTCGTGCAGGGGCAGTGAAATCGCCGGGTTACCGGTCCCATTGTATAAATGTGTAAAGCCCCAGAAACTTTGTATATGCGCCGTATAGGTTTCCTGATCACCGTCGTGGGTGTTCATATAACCTAGCGGTACCGGCGGTTGGAGTAGGGTTGGGCTTAAGATCAAATCGTACTCAAGAAACCGTGATTCAATATAACGACTGGTTTGATGAATGATTGCCGTTGCCTTGGCGTAGTCGGACGCCCTAAAGGTTTCACCCAACTCTTTCGCGCCTAGCGTGACCGACTCGATATGCTCAAGACCGACGTCATTCAATCCCAAATAGTCAGCTCTGGCCTGAACAGTATTGGCGACATTGGCAACAACCAACAGATAGGTCGAAGTCGAAAACATCTCACGGTCAAAGTCCAAATCAATATCAACAACTTCGTGACCTAAGGACTCCAATAATTTCACTGTGTGTTGTACCCCAAGCAAACATTCTTCATGAATCTCTGTCGCTCCGGACGCTGGCTTTAGGTCAACGCCAACTCTTAGTTTTCTTGGTTTTTTAGTATGCTCATCAAAGTAAGAGCCATTGAAATGTGGCGCGTGATAAGGATCACCTTGAGCTGGCCCATGCGTGACATCCAACAGCATCGCTGTGTCGCGTATCGAGCGAGACACAACATTATTGCTGGCCATGCTGCCCCAACCTTCGCCGACATCAGGACCAGCCGGCGTTCTTCCTCTTGTCGGTTTTAACCCAACAAGACCACAGCAAGACGCAGGGATACGAATGGATCCACCACCATCAGTTGCATGTGCTGCAGGCAGAATACCTGCCGCAACAGATGCTGCTGCGCCGCCACTTGAACCACCCGTTGTTCGCTGAAGATCCCAAGGGTTCCTGCAAGCACCGAGTTTCACAGATTCGGTTGTCGCTGCCAGGCCAACCTCTGGGGTATTCGTCTTACCCATTATGATCAGACCGGCTTTACGATAACGACTGACAATCTCGCCGTCGTGGTCAGGTACGAACCCATCCCAGAGGCGACTGCCCATACTGCTGGGCACATCCTTCACCATGTTTAAATCTTTTATTAGAAACGGAACGCCAGACAGCGGACCGGCGACAGGCTTCAATGCCTGTTCTCTGGCGGCATCGTACATATCAGTAACAATCGCATTTAAGGTTGGATTATGTTCCTCCGCAATTGATATCGCAGTATCAACGACCTCACTGGCGGATGCCTCACCGCGTGATATCAGTTCAGCCAAACCCACTGCGTCATAGTCTCGGTAGTTACCAATAGGAGTGTTTGTCATTTTCGCCTGCCTTAAAGAGAATCTACTCACCAACCAAGCTATAGAAAATTGTCCTCAAATGCCAATTTGAACGACCTAGTCGCTGATCGGTTAGACACGTCACAGCAATGGCAAAATTACGATTAATAGCAACTACATCGTAAAATCGTTACGGCACCCGGCAGAGTGAAAATGAACATCTATCAGGTTAATCGGATACTAGGCGACCCTAACTCTCACCACCTTCATCGTCTCAAACGGCAGACCGGCGACTTTTTCAGTGACAGGGTAGTAAGTGAGGTTGACGCGAGCACCCACAAGGCTTTTATATTGTTTGCGACGCTTGTATTTGAACGGCACGTCATAGCCATCAAGCATCAGCGCGTTAATGAACCATTCGCCTGACGAACGCTGCTTGTGGGACACAACTTTTTTGTCTTCGAGATGATTAAGTTGCTGATTTTTTTTCAGCAGTTTGCTGGCATCACTTTTTATCATTTGGCGCTAAATCCATCTGTCCTATCCAGATTACGAGCAATCGCTGCTCGCTCGCCCAATTCGTAGAATTTCTCTATACTGCCTCACATCATCTTGAAAGCAAACAATCACAGCTTTAAGACAACGACTATTTTAAACCGTACAAGATGCTAATTTGCGCATCTACCAGGGAGATTGCCACGTGAAAGACGAAACAAAACTAGTCCATTCAGGTTACAAAACGGATCCGACCACACATGCGGTCGCAACGCCTATCTACCAAACCGTCGCTTATGAATTCGATAATGCGCAACACGGCGCAGATCTGTTTAATCTAGCGGTACCAGGCAATATTTATACTCGTATCATGAATCCAACAACGGATGTGCTTGAGCAACGGGTCGCAGACTTAGAAGGCGGCGTCGGCGCACTGGCACTGAGTGCAGGCAGCGCCGCAATTACCTATGCTATTCAGAATATCACTGAAATGGGCACCAACATCGTTGCAACGCCTCAGCTTTATGGCGGCACTTATACGCTGTTCGCTCACATGTTGCCCAAGCAAGGGGTTGATGTGAAGTTTGCTGAAGACGATTCAGCCGAGAGCATTGCCAAGCTTATTGATGAAAACACTCGGGCAGTTTTTTGTGAAACCATTGGTAATCCAGCGGGCAACATTGTCGACATTGAAGCAATTGCAAAAGTTGCCCATGAAAAAGGCGTTCCGCTGATTGTCGACAACACAGTGGCAACACCTATGCTGATCAAGCCCTTTGAGTATGGTGCCGATATCGTCGTCCACTCGTTGACTAAATACATGGGTGGCCACGGCAACTCATTAGGCGGCATTATTGTTGATTCGGGAAACTTCCCCTGGGCAGATTATCCTGAAAAGTTCAGCATGATGACGACACCCGAACCCTCGTATCATGGCGTGGTTTATACCGAAGCCATGGGACCTGCTGCGTATATTGCCCGCGCCAGAACCGTACCGCTGCGTAATTCAGGTGCGGCGATCTCACCCTTCAACGCTTTCTTAATTCTGCAAGGTCTTGAAACACTGGCACTGCGTATGGAAAGACATTGCTCAAACGCGGTGGCCGTGGCGACGTATCTTGAAAGTCATGACCTGGTCAGCAAAGTCAGCTACGCAGGACTTGAGACTGATAAGTACCATGAACTCGCACAAAAATACTGTAATGGAACCCCCGCCTCCCTACTGACGTTCGAAGTCAAAGGTGGCTTTGATGCGGCAGTGAAATTCTATGACGCACTGGCGTTGTTTAAACGTTTGGTCAATATTGGTGATGCGAAATCACTGGCTTGTCATCCGGCATCAACCACACATCGACAGATGTCCTCAGAAGAGCAAGCCAAGGCTGGCGTCACTGAAGGCATGGTTCGGTTATGCGTAGGTATCGAGCATATCGACGATATCATTGCCGACCTTGAACAATCACTGCAGGCAGCGGGTTAATTGGCAGAGTCCTCCTCAGCGCAGGAAGGTGACAATGCAACGCCGGTAAACCCCAAGGACTTTACCCGGGGTCCTGTCTCAAGCCATCTAACCCGATTAACGGGTTATATGGTGTTGGGACTCATTTCGGTTATGGGCGCCAATCTGGTTGAAGCAATCTATATCGCCAGGGTGAGCACGCAGGCATTGGCAGCCTTGAGCTTCACATTCCCCTTGGTCATGGTGTTCCAAGGCATTGCGATGGGGTTAGGCATTGGCGCCTCCTCGGTTGTCGCCCGGACAATGGGTCTGGGTAATCTCGATAAAGCCAAACAGCTCATCACCCATAGCTTTGTGCTGGTGATGCTGCTGACCTTTGTCATCTGCATACTGGCCTACTTTTACATCGAATACGTGTTCGTACTGTTAGGTGCACAAGACGACATACTGCTTTTGACCATTGATTACATGCAGACATGGATATTCGGCCTGCCCTTCTTTACCGTTGCCATGGTTGGCTCTACCTTGATGCGCGCTGCGGGCGACGCGGTGACACCGGGCTACCTGATGACCATTGGTTCGATACTACAAGTGCTGATCGCCCCCGTACTTATATTTGGGCTTTTTGGTGTACAGGAAATGGGACTGCATGGCGCCGCAATCGCATTCATTCTGGCTCGCTCTGTGAGCTTCCTAATGTATACCTATGTCATCGTTTTCAGGGACAAACTTATCAATCCAGATATGTCCGGATTTTTGAATTCCAGCAGAGAAATAATGCACGTCGGCTTACCCGCCATTGCCAGTAACTTAATCAGCCCCATTGCGATGAGTGTAATCACAAGGTTACTCGCCGGCCATGGCGCCGCCGTTGTTGCTGGTTTTGGCGTCGCTTCTCGGGTCGAATCGATGATCGCCATGGTGTTGTTTGCACAGTCGATGAGCATCGCGCCCTTTATTGGCCAAAACTGGGGCGCGGGTCTATTTACGCGCGTCAAACAATCCCTTAGGTTTGCCAACATTTTGGCGATGTGCTGGGGTGCTGTCGCCTATGTATTTTTGTTCTTCTCTGCGGCCTTTCTGGTTTCACTCATGAACGATGATCCCGAAGTCGTTCTCGCGGCAACCACGTATTTACTCATCAGCCCTCTCGTGATGGGGTTCATGGGCGTGGTATCGAACTCAACCTCCGCCTTCAATGCGTTAGGTAAACCCATGCCTTCTTTGGTGATAAGCATCCTGCAATCTCTCGTGCTGAACATCCCCTTAGTGATACTGGGTAACTATCTATTCGGCTACGAAGGTATTTTTATCGCATGGGCATTCACCATGGTACTGATGGCCATACTGAGTCGGGTTTGGGTAGGACGAACAATAGAGGATGGTATAAGGATCAGATTGACTGAATAGCCAAATCTTATGCTACAGGGTCTTAGACAGAAGTTGAATTAGCCCTGCAAAGCGCTGGGCTAATTCTTCTCCTCGGCAGGATTTTTTTCTACCGCGCTTCACTGACAACATTGCCGTCGCAAGCTAGCTAAGCTTCATACCCGCCAGACTACCCTCTTCTCGCCAGGCATCCATTTCTTCAAAGAACTTCACTGGACCCGCACCATAGGCACCGTTCTGTACACTTTTAGGATTCGGCTTACCTTCGTTGTTGTAATAACCCGGTGTGCAAGACGCTTGAAAGCTCTCGCTGAAACGAGAAAGACCAATAATCTTCTCGACCCATTCATCCTCAGCTTCTTTGGTAGCTTCGACAACGTCAACATTTGATTGCTTGCAGTAGTCAAGAATATAAGCGATCTGCTTAGCCTGCTCGTTCATCGCATGGGGGAAGTTAACGGTGAATCCCGCCTGTGATGTATGAATAATGAAACAGTTTGGAAATCCGTTTGTGTGAATACCATGCAAACTACGGACACCGTCTTGCCACTTATCTTTCAAACTTTGGCCCTCTCGACCAATGACGTCGTAACCGGATCGACGCGTGTACTCCGTACCCACTTCAAAACCTGTGGCAAACACGATGCAATCCAATTCGTACTCAACGCCATTAGCCACAATGCCTTTTTCGGTAATGCGATCTATGCCTTTACCTTGCGTATCAATCAAACTAACGCCGGGCAGGTTAAAGGTTTCCAGATATTCGTCGTTAAAACAGGGACGCTTACAGAACTGCCGATAGTATGGCTTCAATGATTCAGCGGTATCCGGATCATCAACCAACGTTTGTGCCCGGTCGCGAACCTGCTCCATCTTTTGAAAGTCAGCAATCTCCATTTTGTCAGCAATCTCTTGCATAGAAAGCGGCTTATCAGATTTAAAATTCACCATCGATGCTAGATTACGGATGATCTCGGTCCAACCATCATTGACCAAATCGACGTCAGCATAGCCGCCAGATACTAGTGTATTGAAGTTATCCATGCGCTCTTTCTGCCAGCCTGGCTTAAGGTTCTGCGCCCACTCGGGGTCAGTTGGATGATTGGCTCGAACATCGACCGATGAGGGTGTACGTTGGAACACAAACAATTCATCTGCACCGCGGCCAAGGTGCGGGACACACTGAATAGCGGTTGCGCCGGTACCAATAATGCCGACTTTCTTGCCTTTCAATCCGGTCAAATCACCCTGCGGTCCACCACCCGTGTAGTTGTAATCCCATCGGCTGGTATGGAACGTGTGCCCCTTAAAGGTTTCGATGCCTTCAATACCCGGTAACTTAGGCCGATTCAAAGGACCATTCGACATCACAACATACTTCGCTAGCATGCGATCATTTCTATTGGTGGTAACGATCCAACGATTGATGCTCTCGTCCCATTGCGCGCCGCTCACTTCAGTTTGAAAGCAGGCGTCTCGATACAATTCAAATTTCTCACCGATCGCGCGACTATGGGCCAGAATCTCTGGCGCGTGTGTGTATTTTTCTCTCGGCACAAAATTCAATTCTTCGCATAACGGCAGATAGACATAGGATTCAACATCACAGGCCGCACCCGGATATCGATTCCAGTACCAGGTACCACCGAAGTCGCCGCCCTTCTCAATCATGCGGATCTTGTCTACACCGGCTTCGCGCAGTCTCGCGCCTACAAGCAATCCGCCAAAGCCACCACCAACCACAATGACATCAACCTCGTCCTCAAGCGGTTCGCGCTCGATCTTTGATTCTATATAAGGGTCGTCTACGTAATGGGAGAAGTCACCAACAACTTCCTGATATTGCTCATTCGCATCACCACGCAGGCGCTTGTCTCGCTCTGTGCGATACTTTTCACGTAGCGCGTTTGGATCGAAGCCAAGGTCATTCATAGCATTGCTTGCCATTTGTTTTCTCCAATTACGAAAATATATTTGCGCCAGAGCCTAAAGACTCTGCAGGATAACTTGATATCTATTAAACGCAGGCAAGCAGCAACATGCCAGAGGCATAATTGCTGCGAATAATGATAAATAATGTGGCTGTTAGCTGGTTCGATGCGCTCGTTTGAAATAGCCCTGGCTATCTGCCCTATCGGTAAAAAATCAGCGCTGATTGCTCAGCGCAAAACCTTCGTAACCGTTTGCGGCCACTTCGTTACATTTCTCAACATAGGGTGGGAAACCGAAGTAAGGCATAAAGACTCTTGGCTTGCCCGGTACATTGGCACCGAGATACCACGAGTTACATCCTGGATAGAGGGTCTGATCGGCAACTTCATTGACATGGCCAACCCAGTTTTCCTCTGCCGCTGGTGTGGCTTCAATCGCACCCAACTTCTTATCTCGCATATAAGTGATGCATTCGGTAATCCATTCAACGTGCTGTTCGATAGAGACCATCATATTGGTAAGTACTGAGGGCGAACCCGGAC
>TARA_B110000037_G_scaffold23165_1_pt1 | contig 12434 bp, 7 predicted proteins | sample TARA_B110000037 | Tara Oceans TARA_B110000037 (sample SAMEA4397196) | marine metagenome | biome: Polar Biome; feature: [MIX] marine epipelagic wind mixed layer (ENVO:01000061); material: water (ENVO:00002006), including particulate matter (ENVO:01000060) such as... | depth 10-100 m
TGTTACAGGAAGGATGCCATGTCATTATTTCAGGTAGAGATGCTAAAAACTTAGAACATGCGGCGCAGACCTTGGCTGATTTTGGGAAAGGTAAGATATTGGCTTTGTCGGGAGACGTATCCAATGAAGCAGATCGCAATCGAATGATCAAAGCATCTTTAGACCAATTTAAGGCTGTGGATATTTTGATAACGAATTCGGGAGGGCCACCCTCAGGGAATTTTGATCAATTTTCATTGGACGATTGGGAAGCTGCATACCACTTACTTTTGGCCAGTACTGTGGCTTTAATCAAGGGATTTTTGCCTCAAATGAAGGCCCAAAAATGGGGGCGAATTGTGGCCATTACCTCACAGGCCGTCAAACAACCTATCGATGGCTTGATTCTCTCAAATAGTGTCCGAGCGGCCGTATCGGGATTAATCAAAACCCTTTCCAATGAATTGGGGCCTTATCATATTACCGTCAACAACCTCATGCCTGGATCTACCAAAACGGGGAGGTTACAAAATTTACTGAAGGTCAATCCCTCCTTCAAGAACAATCTCAAAAACATACCCTTGGGACGCTTTGGTCAGCCCCATGAATTTGCGGCAGCCGTTGCTTTTTTTGTCAGTGAACGTGCGAGTTACATTACTGGAACCTCTTTGGCAGTAGACGGGGGCAGTATTAAAAATATTTTGTAAGTATTATTTAAAGTGGCCGATGTAATCTGGGGATGGTAAGAGTAAAAGGACTGCATGGGGGGCACATCTTACATCACAAAAGCACTACATTTGAATTTGAACTTTCTTAACATTGGAGGTCCCCTCTGGACTCATTTCCACGAAGTAGATCCAATCATATTCTGATTCGTCCAAATCAGGATAATCAGTACCTGATAAAGCATTGACCAATCTAGGTGTCGTATTGGAGTGTCCAACGATAACTACCGTTTCTCCCTCATGTGTCGCCAAAAGTTTTTGGGCGAATGGATCAAGTTGATCAGGTGCGTAATTTAATATTTCCAACTGTTTGGCTGCTGCCAATGGCTTAGCAGTATCTATGGCACGTAGATATGGACTGGCATAAATGGCATCGATCCCTACGGCTTCAAATATAGTTACCAGTGCATTGGCTCGTTGCCAGCCTTTGGTGGATAACTGAGGATCGTTACCAGAAGCAATCATTTTTTCAGCATGTCTTATGAGTATAAAAGAGGTTGATTTTTCTTGCGTAGGTTGACAGGCACCACAAAGGAAAAGAAACCCTGTGATGAGGATGATTTTCATGAAGTATTTTGAACTCATAATCAGTGATATTTAGCAATCATTAAAGATAATCCCAACAGATTTTAAATGTGCCCAATAACCAGGATAAGATTTTTTCACTACCTCTATGTCCTGAATGGTAATGGCTCTAATCATACATACGGGAGCAAATGCCATGGCCATTCTATGATCTTCATACGTTTCTATGGTTTTGAGGCGCTTTGGGATACTACCCGGCGTTAACCACCAAGTTCCATTTTCTTCATTTAAAAGGCCACCTATTTTCCGTAATTCATTTTTCATGGCCAGTACACGATCGGTTTCCTTTATTTTGAGACTTTCAAGACCTGTCATGGTTAATTTAATTCCCTTGATGGCCGCCACCACCATGACTGTTTGGGCTAAATCAGGACAGTTTTTAAAATCAATGCTTTGATTTATTTCAGTAACTGGGATGGAAGTTAGTTCAACCCTATCGGATATAAATTCAGTTTTGACTCCCATTTTGGACATGATATTAACGATGTTTTGATCTCCTTGAAAGCTATGGGAACGAAGCCCTCTAAGGGTGATACTGCTTTCTTGATTTAAGGCAACCATACTGTACCAGTAGCTGGCACCTGACCAATCACTTTCAATGGTATAGGATTGGGCTTGATACCGCTGCGGTTTGATATGTATGGTTTGACCTTGCCAGGTACTTTTTACACCAAAATGATGCATAAGCGCCAAGGTCATCTCTATATAGGGGCGCGAAAAAATTTCACCCGTCAGTTCAATTGAAATGCCATCAGGCAGTGTGGGGCCGATCATTAGAAGGGCAGAGATGTATTGACTACTGATATGGCCTGGGATACTTATTTTCTGAGCTTGAGACTCCTTTTTTTTGGCACTAATACGTAAGGGTGGAAACCCCTCCTGTGTCATATAATCGATTTTGGCACCCAACTTACGTAAGGCATCTACCAAGGGTTTGATCGGCCGTTCTTTCATGCGATCAGATCCAGTAATGATCTCTCCAGAGCCCATAATAGCTAGATAAGCTGTACAGAACCGCATCGTAGTGCCGGCATCCAGAACATCCCAAACAGGTTTTTTTTCTGAAAGTAAGCGTTGCATAGTTTGGGTATCACGAGCATCTGATAAATTTTTCAATTGCAATTGATTACCAGAAAGGGCGTTCATAATCAATGCGCGGTTGCTTTCACTTTTTGAGGATGATAAGGTGAGATCACCGTTCAATGGCTGATGATATCGCTCAAGTTGATAATTCATGATTTGTTAGGGTCTTAAATAAATGAAAAGTTTAATCTTTAGCAACGGCAATCTACTTATGACTTCCTGAATCTAAATAAAAATCAATGGCATCTGCAATTTGCGCATCACTTACTTCGATATCAAATAAACAGCTTCCGGGTCCATTGATCAGCGAAAACATAACGGTGGAACCTTTATTTTTTTTGTCTTGCCCCAACAATGCTTTGATTTTATTAAAAGTAGGGAATACCATCACGCGATCAAATACCTGATCAATATAGCTTACTAATTGCTCAAAATACCCTTTTTCTATTAAACCCAGGTCGAGAGCTAATTTAGCCTCCATGATCATACCGGCTGCGATGGCTTCTCCATGTAACAGGTCTTTTCCTGTATCTAAATACCAGGATTCAATGCTGTGTCCAAGCGTATGTCCAAAGTTTAAAATTTTTCTTAACCCTGACTCATAGGGGTCTTTTTTGACAACATCAGCTTTGACAAGCACAGATTTTTTGATGAATTCTTGCCAATCTTTGATTTCTGAAAAGAGGTTCATTTGGATATGTTTCCAGTACGCAAGATCGTAGATAAGACCATGTTTGATGATTTCTGCAAAGCCCGATTTGAGCTGCCGATGTGGGAGGGTACTCAAAAAATCATCACAGATAATGATGGCATCAGGATCTTTAAATACACCAATGTGATTTTTGAATTCATTGAAGTCTATACCTAACTTTCCACCAATACTGGCGTCAACTTGAGAGAGCAGCGTAGTGGGGATGTTGATAAAGTGAATGCCTCTTTTGAAGGTTGCGGCAACAAAACCACCCATATCTCCGATAACACCACCTCCTAGATTAACTAATAATGATTTTCTGGTAAATTTAAAATCGGTCAACTTCTGCCAGATGATTTGACAGGTCTCAATATTTTTATTTTTTTCTCCGCTGTTGATTTGAATCAAAGGCATTCCTTTGAGGGAGGGTAATTTAGGCAAGCAGTGAATTAAAGTATTTTCGTCAACTAAAATGGCGATTTTATCAGGGTTAAATAATTTCAGACAACTTTGAAGTTGCTGGTTCACGTTTTGAGTGAAATGTATATTAGGAGGTACCTTATTCATCCTACAAAATTACATGTCTTTTTAATACTTTGATTAACTCGTGATATGAATCCTTGAGTCGTTTATTATCTTTGTGGCTAATGCATTAATGAGATGATGATATGTCGGTGAACTTTGATGATACTAAAATTACTTTTCGGTCCAAATCGCCAAGGGAATTACAATTATCGAATTTTATTTTTTCAATTATCAATAAACCTTTTGTGGTGTCTATGGGCACAGCGATTATTAAATGGGCTTTATATTTTAAGCTTCCTATCAAATGGCTCATAAAGGCAACTCTTTTTGATCAATTTTGTGGAGGGGAAAGTATTCAGGGTTGTGAAAAAAAAATCAATCAATTAAGAACATTTAACGTCAAAACAATCTTAGACTATTCGGTGGAGGGTCAAGAAAATGAACAAAGTTTTGATCAAACATTAAAAGAAACTTTACGGGCCATTGAATTTGCCGATAAGCATGATGCGATTCCTTTTTGCGTGTTAAAGCTTACGGGATTGGGGTCAAAATCATTGATGACAAAAATTCAATTGGGCAAAGAATTGACTGGAATCGAGCAAAACCAATTTAGTAGATTCAAGGCCCGCAGCTTTGAAGTAGCGGATGTGGTTTTAAAATTAAATCAACGATTGCTCATTGACGCTGAAGAAAGTTGGTATCAAGATGTGGTAGATACACTCAGTTATGAATTAATGATTAAATGCAATACTGAGAGGGCAACCGTTTACAACACCTATCAGTTTTACCGGCGAGATATGTTGGATAAAATGAAAGCAGGATTTGAGAAAATGAGCACTTCTAAAGTGCATTTTGGAGCTAAAATCGTCCGAGGTGCTTATATGGAACAAGAACGCTTTCGGGCACAATCATTGGGATATCCAGACCCGATTCAGCCTAATAAAGAAGCTACAGATAGAGATTACAATGCGGGAGTAAAATTTGCGATGGAAAATTTAACACATTTTTCGTTTTGTTTGGGGACCCATAATGAAGCTTCGAGTAAAGGTTTAGTTGAGCTGATGCAGCAATATGGATGTGAAAAAAATGATGAGCGGATATTTTTTGCTCAATTATTGGGAATGAGTGATAATATATCATTTAAATTGTCCGATGAAGGGTATAATGTCGCCAAATATGTGCCTTATGGCCCTCTAGAGCAGGTCATGCCTTATTTGTTTAGACGGGCAGAGGAAAACACTTCAGTTCAAGGACAAAGTAGTCGTGAGCTTATGTTGATAAAGAAAGAAATTAAAAGGAGAAAATTAAAATTATAATGCAATTAAGTGAGCAAGAATTGATGCGCCGAAAGGCCAGGACGGATTTGATGAGTATGAATATTGATCCGTATCCTCCTGAGCTTTTTGAAATAACCACCAATAGTCGAGAAATTAAGGAGAAGTTTAAAGATGAATCCGCCTCTTTTAAAAACATATCTGTTGCTGGAAGAATCATGAGTCGACGCATTATGGGTTCCGCTTCTTTTGCCGAAATCCAAGATGATGCGGGTAGAATTCAAATTTATCTCCGTCGAGATGATCTGTGTACAGGAGAGGATAAATCTTTGTATAATGACGTTTTCAAGAAAAAACTAGACATTGGAGACATTGTAGGGATCAAGGGATTTGTGTTTGTGACGCAAGTAGGAGAAATATCTATTCATGTCACCTCCTTTAAAATATTGACTAAGTCATTGAGACCTCTGCCCATTGTGAAAGAAACAGAAGATGCAGAGGGCAATAAGAAAACTTGGGATGCTTTTACTGATCCTGAACAAAGATATCGACAGCGATATTTAGACCTTATAGTAAATCCTGACATCAAAGATACGTTTCGCAAACGGGCACTTTTAATAAATACAATAAGAAATTTCTTAAATGAGAAAGGGTATTTAGAGGTTGAAACACCCATTTTGCAACCTATTCACGGGGGTGCGGCAGCGAAACCTTTCGTCACCCATCACAATACCTTGGATATGCCTTTGTATTTGAGAATTGCCAATGAGCTTTACTTAAAAAGGCTCATTGTCGGTGGATTTGATGGGGTTTACGAATTTGCAAAAGACTTTAGAAATGAAGGAATGTCGAGGTTTCATAATCCCGAATTTACGCAGGTCGAATTATATGTAGCCTACAAGGATTATTTTTGGATGATGGATTTAATGGAAGAGATTGTAGAGCAAATCGCCATTAAATTGCATGGAGACACCAAAATTACCGTAGGAGAGCACGTCATAGATTTTCAGAGGCCCTGGAAACGATTTACTATGTTTGAAGCGATAGCCCACTTTACAGGTATAGATATTTCAGAGATGGACGAGGAGGCGCTTAGAGCAACGGCTAAATCCTTAGGAATTGCTACTGATGAGACGATGGGCTCCGGGAAACTGATAGATGAAATCTTTGGAGAGCAATGTGAATCAAAATTAATTCAGCCCACCTTTATTACCGATTATCCCGAAGAAATGTCCCCTTTGACTAAAAAGCATCGCTCAAAACCCGGCTTAGTAGAACGCTTTGAGGCGATATGCAACGGTAAGGAAATTATGAATGCTTATTCGGAGTTAAATGACCCCATAGATCAACGGGAACGCTTTGAACATCAATTGGCACTTGCGGCGCGAGGAGATGAGGAGGCCATGGCATTGGACGAGGATTTTTTACGAGCACTTGAATATGGGATGCCGCCGACTTCAGGTGTTGGATTAGGTATTGATCGCTTATCGATGATCATGACCAATTCAGCTTCGATACAGGACGTATTATTTTTCCCTCAAATGAGGCCTGAAAAAAAAGAAGTCCAATCAACGGATCAAGAATTCACAGATCAGGGTATACCTGCAGCTTACCTACCCTTATTACGTAAAATAGGAATGAATACCTTGAGTCAACTCAGTGAATCTAATGTAAACAAATTGCATAATGACCTTTGCGGCATGCGCAAAAAGATGAAGTTAAAAGATTTAGAAAATCCAACTAAAGAGGCCGTTCAGAATTGGATTGAAGCATCACGTTAATAGTAGTTTGAAGCCTGATGTATTTGGGTAGAAAGATTAGGAAAGACCAGATATGGTTCCATCCTCATCAATATCGATTTGCTCAGCAGCAGGAATTTCTGGTAATCCAGGCATTCTCAGCATGTTTCCAGTGATGGGAATTAGAAAACCTGCGCCGGTGGCTATTTCCATATCTCGTACCGTAAGCTCAAAATGATTGGGACGACCAAAAAGGCTACTATCATCGGATAATGAGCTTTGGGTTTTAGCCATACAAATAGGGAGATGGCTTATGTTTAAATCGATGGCTCTTTTAATGATATTTTCTGCCTTGCTCGTGTAGTTAATGGTCCCTGCGCCATAAATATCCTTAGCGATGGCTGAGATTTTATTTTTTATACTTGAATTGGGATCATAAGTGGGCTCATATTGGGATTGACAACGATCTGCTGCATCGACGACCATTTCAGCCAGTTCTGTGGTGCCTTTACCGCCGTGCGCCCATCCGTCACTTAAGGATACCTTGACATGGATTGCGGCGCAATGTGTCTTAATGATTTGTATTTCTTCTTCGGTATCAGAGGTGAATTTATTAATAGCTACCACCAGTGGGATATTGAATCGTCTTAGGTTCTCTACATGTTTATCAAGATTGGCCATTCCCTTGATTAAGGCTTTTGTATTGGGTTGCGTCAATTCAGCTTTCTTTATACCTCCATGGTATTTTAAGGCTCTTATGGTGGCCACTAAGACGACTGCTTTTGGTGAAACATTACCATAAAAACATTTGATGTTAAAAAATTTTTCTGCACCTAAATCTGCACCAAACCCAGCCTCTGTAACCACATAATCAGCTAGGGACATACCCATTTTTGTAGCGATAAGAGAGTTGGTTCCTTGTGCTATATTAGCAAAAGGGCCGCCATGAATGATGGCAGCATTGCCTTCTAAGGTTTGGACCAAGTTGGGTTTGATGGCCTCTTTTAATAAAGAAGCCATAGCTCCTTGGGCGTTTAAGTCACGGGCATATATAGCTTCACCATTAAAGGTGTCTCCTATATAAATATTGGCTAATTTGGATTTTAAATGGGTTAGGTTTTTTGAAAGGCATAAAATGGCCATCACCTCAGAGGCTGCCGTAATATCAAATCCAGATTCTCTAGGGAAACCTCCAGATTTACCGCCTAATCCTGATATGATATTTCGAAGGGTACGATCATTCATATCCATGACCCATTTCCAGGTTACTGTTCTTGGGTCTATTCCAAGGTTTCGCGTTTTACTTTGAATATTATTGCCAATCAGAGCGGAAAGTAGATTATTAGCTTTTTCAACCGCTGAGAAGTCACCGGTAAAATGCAAATTAATATCTTCCATAGGCACCACTTGTGAATAACCGCCACCGGTGGCGCCGCCTTTCATTCCAAAAACAGGACCCAAAGAGGGCTCTCTAAGGACAGAAATTGTTTTTTTTCCAATGCGATTTAGCCCATCACAAAGTCCTACTGTTGTCGTCGATTTCCCTTCACCTGCTGGGGTTGGCGTAATGGCTGTAACGAGAATTAATTTCGATTGACTTACCTTTTTCTCATCAATGAGATGAACGGGAATTTTAGCCTTATAATGGCCGTAATGCTCTAAATTTTCTTTTGAGATACCCAATGAATCAGCGATGATATCTATATTTTTTGGGACTTTGCTTTGGGCTATTTTTAGATCTGGATTCATTTTATGCAAGAGTTTGAGAAGGAAAAATAAGGGATCAACGAGGACTATTATTTATCAAAATGTCAAATAAGACCTTTTCAAATCCCATCATTGTAATTTAATCTTATTTTTTTGTCAAAAAATATATATTTTACATGGATGGAAGCTTATGTAGGTGTACTTAACTACGCTATACCCTTTTTTTTAGTCTTGATTTTTTTAGAGGCGTGGATCAGTTATGTGAGAGGGAAAAAGGTAGTAAGAAGCATGGATACCTTGGCCAGTCTGATTTCTGGGGTAACCAATGTTTTTAAAGATGTTTTAGGATTAACTGTCATCATCGTTTCTTATGATTGGATGGTTGATAACCTAAGCTTGATACAGATTGAAAAGACGTGGGTGATTTATTTAGTGGCTTTTATTGGCTTAGATTTTTCAGGTTATTGGGTGCACCGCATTTCGCATAAAATCAATTATTTTTGGAATCATCATCTGGTTCATCACAGCAGTGAAGAGTTTAACTTAGGCTGTGCCTTGAGACAGTCTATTTCAAAGTGGTTTTCAATTTCATTTGTCTTTTTGCTTCCCACCGCATTACTTGGAGTACCTGCACAGGTGGTTGCTTTTATAGCACCCTTACATTTATTTTCACAATATTGGTATCATACTAAATTAATCGGAAAGCTAGGATTTATAGAATACATTCTGGTAACGCCCTCTCATCACAGGGTACATCATGCGATTAATGACATTTATATTGACAAGAATCTTTCTCAAATTTTTATTTTCTGGGATAAAATTTTCGGAACGTTTCAAGTAGAATTAGCGCATGAGCCGCCCATTTATGGCGTAAAAAAGCCCGTCAAGAGTTGGAACCCCTTCGTGATTAATTTCATACATCTTTGGCAGCTTATACAAGATGCTTGGAGGGCAAAGTCTTGGTATGACAAACTAGTTATTTGGTTTAAACCCACAGGGTGGAGGCCCAAGGACGTAGCTGAGGCTTATCCCATTCAATTGACTGAGCCGGTGTATGACCAGTTAAAATACGATCCGGCCTATCCAATGTTCTTCCATATATGGTGTTGGCTCCAATGGTCATTCATTTCCATCACCTCCTTGATTTTTTTTAATTATGCGGCTGAAATTGGCTATCAAGGCTTGATTTATTTTGGAGCTTTTATGTACCTTTCTATTGCCAGTATGACTTTACTTATGGATAAGCATTGGAGTGCTATTTATGTAGAAATGATTAAAAATACCATAGCCTTGACCCTAGTATATCTTTATGGAGATTGGTTTATGATTAATTCATTTCTTGATAACGGAGCTACGTTGATTGTGTTATATCACGTGATTTGCATGATGGTTGTAGGCTACTTCTACAGCCTGTTCAAATCAGAGAGTACAGGATAGGCTTACTTTGATTCATTTAGCAGAGGAAAAAAATAAGCGGTTCATCTTCAGATGAACCGCTTAACAACCTTGGATTCAGTATTATCAACTAGAACCTCACACAAGAATATTATATTTTGTACTAAAATAAAAAGTCAGCACAAAACAATTTGTACAGAAGGAATTTTGTTTAATAAATAGGCATTTTTTTACAATAAAAGTCTGACAAATTAATTGAGTTAAAAAGATTATGGTAAATATAAGATAGGTTGGTCTCAACTTTTCTTCGCGTCTCCTTAAAAAAAGTCTTGGAAACTTTTCCTTTTCTGAAGCTTCAGGTCTTGCAATAAGGCTGATTTGGGTCTTATGATTAAATTAAAGGATTGATTTCTACCAAAAGGGATCCAATTGAAGCTTAATTGCCAACAATGCAAATCACGATTGACTCCAACGCTAGTTTGAGTAAATTTATTTTTTTCTAAATCGTAACCAGACCTAAAATTTATTTTGGTCTTTGGGGTCAGAGAGACATCTCCAGAAAAAGTCAATGTTTGTCTTATTCTTGATTCTAATAATCCAGATTGTGTGACATTTATGGAGTAGGAAACCCTGAGGGACCATGGAATATTAAAATTGACATACTCATTTGGATTTTTATAAATATAATCTAAATCAGAGGCGTCTTGTATCCCTAATTCTTCTTGATCATTCAGGTCTTGATCTACAAAATCATTTCTTCTATTATTCCCCTCTTGTTCACTACTGCCTTTTGGTTTTAGATTTAAACTAATGGCGGTATTGAATCGAGATAAATTACCTAAACCTTGACCGTTTTGCCATGAAAATCTATCAATTCGCTCTTGACGCGTGACTACGCCCTCTTCATTGGTGACTAAAGCATTATATATGTAGGGATCAAGAGTGCCGCCAACGTTGAAACTAAGCTTACCTTTAAAAAAACTGGTTCTTGTTGATAAATTTATGTTGGATAAATTAAAAGAGTCAGCAGCAAAATTGTAGCCACTATTAAGTGAAAAATTATCGAATAATTTAATTTTTTTATAACCGACGCCGGTCGTATCTTTTTTGTCGCGTACCTTAAATTCCAAATTATTTTGGAGACTAAAACTCATAGTTTTACTCATAGTTCCTCGAGGCGATCCATAAGCAAATTGATGATATTTTGACATCAATACTGAATCCCCTTTTTCATTTTTCTGTACCCATTCCCAAGGACTATTTGCGCTATTGGTAATATCAGGGGTGTAGCTAAAAGAAATTGAAGGTGTGACGACATGTCTCACGGCTTGTATGTAGCCACCCGGCTTAAAAAACCGAGTTCCGTATATGATGGTACTCAAAGAAGCACCTGTGCTCCATGAATTGGCCCGTGAAAATTTCTGTAGGGTATCTACCTGAACAGCTTCAAGTTCGGGTACATAGGTATAATTGAGTTCTTTCGTGTACCAATATTCTGTTAAATTGAAGTTAGGACTGAGATTTAATTTATTGAATAATTTAACTGATGTTGCAATGGGTATTTTATGTTGCCCTCCATTTTTTGCATTTTTAAAATCTAATTTTAATTCTTCTTCTTGATCACCTGCAGAGGACGTTTGGTTGGCTACGGTAAATGGAAAGCTTGCTTTGGCGGGTTTATTAGTGATTTCATTTTTTGCAATAAAATTATAGCTAAACCCTAATTTTTTGAGCACGTCCATGTTGGATCCACTTAATTTCTTAAAAGGGTATTGCCGATTTACATTGAGGGACAATTCGGGTAGATTAAAAGTCATCACCCCTGTTTGTACGTTTTGTCGATGTCGGGCATTCATGGTTAAATTAATAGGGGCATTGGCAAACTTTTGTCGGTAAGAAATATTCGATGAAAATTGAGAACTGATACTCCTGTTAAAATCACTTGTGGCTAAATTATTATTGCTGTTATAAGTTGTCGTACCTGCTGAAATCGAAGCACTGACGCTTGAATTACCTTTAGAAAGAGGTCTAAGATTACCTCTTAGCCAGAAGTCATTGCTGCTCAACCCATTTTCACTATCGATAATATTTTTATTATAGCTAAAATTGAGACCTCCAGTATAAACATATCTTTTTTTGAAATTTGTATTGAAAACTCCGCCATAGCCACCATTAGAAAAAACGGACCCTGTAGTTCTGATATCCATATAATCACTGACATACCAATAATAACCCCCATCCCTTAGGAAAAAACCCCTTCTCGTTTCTTCTCCATAGGTTGGGACTAGGATGCCTGAGGTTTTTTCTTTCGGTTTGGGGAACATCCCAAATGGAAACCATATGGGTGTTTTAATTTCACGAAATCTTAAATTGAAGGGGCCAGAGATGACATTGCGTTTGGTTACCTTGAGTTTTTTGGACTGAATGTGAAAATGCGGATCACTGAGATTACAGGTGCTGTACATGGCCTCTGAGATGTACATTTCATTTCTTTCATTCTTCTTGACATCTTGGCCATGCATAAAGGCACCCATTTGCTCAGTCACAACACCTTTGATTTGAGCCCTTTTGGTCTTTAAATTATAGATGATAAAGTCCGTTTCGTAGATGGTACCTTTTTCCGTAAAAATAGGCTTGCCTTGTTTTCTTCCAGCAGAATCTAGGCTGTAGGTCGATGTGATAATTCTGTCAGTCATACTGATTTGGGTTTCATCAGAGTCTAATTCAATTT
>TARA_B110000037_G_scaffold39701_1_pt1 | contig 12433 bp, 21 predicted proteins | sample TARA_B110000037 | Tara Oceans TARA_B110000037 (sample SAMEA4397196) | marine metagenome | biome: Polar Biome; feature: [MIX] marine epipelagic wind mixed layer (ENVO:01000061); material: water (ENVO:00002006), including particulate matter (ENVO:01000060) such as... | depth 10-100 m
CTCCTTGAGATCCAGTTGCTCCTTGGGCACCTTGTGATCCAGTGGCTCCCTGGGCACCTTGTGCACCTTGTGATCCTGTTGTTCCTTGTGCACCTTGTGATCCTGTTACTCCTTGTGCACCTTGTGATCCTGTTGCTCCTTGTGCGCCTACTGCTCCCTGTGCGCCTGTTGTTCCATATTCATTTTCATCATATATAGATTCACAAGCAAACATATATATATATACATTTATAAATCATATAATATTTCTACTTCTAATGTAAATGAATAATCGCCATTATTTAAATCAACTACTCTTCCAAATTCATCTAATAATCTAATATTTAATCTTGAAATATTAGTAGGACCAAAATATATACGTTCTTCATTATCATAACAACATTCTCCGCCGCACGCACCATATACTTTTGCTAAAATATTTCCATCTGTAAGAGTTTCTTTTTGCATTGGTGATATTAAATTTCTATTATGATGATTTTGATGATCATTTATTGAAAGTAAAAAATATCTATTACCTAAAGGATCATATATAGATTCTCCACCAAAATTTGTAGTCTTAGTTTTACTATCATTCAATAGAGTATAACAAAAACTAATATCTTGAGGTTCAAACATACGTCCACTTGGATCACAACAATTATAAGTATTTTCTAAATATTGCATTCCATTATCTTTTATTTCAGTCAATCTAGCTCGTCTTGGTCTAATAGTATTTAATTCTCTTAATTGTTTTCTTGACAATCCTTGTGAATTATTAAGATTTCCAGTAAAAAATTTACCTATAGTAGGATTGGTGGTAGCAACTTTAGGTGTATTATATTTGTAATCACCTCTAAATCCTAATATCCAACCTAATGTTAGTTGATCTTTATATACATTACTACCCACATGACTATATATTTCATCATTTTGACAAAAATTAGATGTATTATTACCATTATTAATACAGCAGTTAGATAAAAAACTACTACAAGGTACACCACTGCAATCAGATTTAGATGTAGCTTGACAAGGTTCGATATAATCAAAACAAAATTTAATTTCGTCTATTTTTACTCCTGCTAATATTAAACTTGTCCAAGTTATTTCAAAATAAATTTTACCAGTAGTTGGTGTATACTTTACTAGTATTAAATCCTGTAAGACACTTGGTAAAACTTGTTTAAGTTCATCATTTAATATCTTTTTCATTTGTTCTCCACTATAACTACCAGATTGTATACAAATTCTATTATTGGTTTCTTTATGCTGTCCACCATTTTCATACTTAATATAAATAGTAAAATTATTAGAACCAGTTTTATGGTTTATAGTATAAATAAATTTAGGTAAAATAATTCTATTTAATTTCATAGACACAATATTATCAATTGGTTCAGGAAAATTAAAATAAAAATCAGAAGCAGGAGTAGTTGTATAATTATCTCTAAATCTAGAATTTATATTAATTAATTTTTTATAAGAAGTTCTTCGTAAAGGATTAACACATCCCTCAGTTAGATTTGTTGGATATGTAGTAATAGAAGGATGATTATGATGATTTACAATGTTATGCATTATATAATAAATAATAACATATTAATTTTGTAAATAAAAAACTAATATATATATGAAAGATGTTATTTATAAAGGAGATTGGGTTTTAATAGATGCTTATTTTTACAAATTTTGGATGCATATTAATGAATTTAATAAATTTATACTTAATTAGCTCCTGAACTATTATATCTTGAAGTTTCTACATTAGGAACTCTGCGAATAGGTGGAGGAGCACTGCTAGTAGCATCAAAATCAGGAGGCTGAGATGCCTGTCTTTCTGGTGCAGTAAATCCTACTCCACTTATTGGGTTACTCCTTTGAGAAGAGGCTACTCTACCAACTGCTCGATATACAGCTTCTGTTGTAGCAGAAGTTTCATTATAATTAATTGCTTGATTGTGATCAATTCCCATAGTACTAGCTTCAAGAATCGCATCTTGATTTGCTGCTAGATAAATGACATCAATATTATATTTATCTTTTGCATTCTTAATCATTTTTTTTAGGTGAGGTTTTGTATAATATTTACTTGCATTTTCATATCCATCTGTTGCAATATAAATTAGACAACTATTATAAGCATTTGGATCCATTAATCGTTTTTGCATAAAATAATTAAGCGAATGACCTAAAGCATCAAGTAATGCGGTTTGTCCTCTAGGTATAAACTCTTTAATATCTAGTAAATTTACCTCATCAAGTGATTTAGATCTCCATAAAATATGTTCTTCGTGATCAAATAACTTAAGAGAAACTCGAATATCATCATTTTCTGTACTATTATCTTTTAACTCATTAATCATTGAATTAATACCACCAACAGTATCAGCTTCTTTTCCAGACATTGACCCTGAACGATCTAAGATGCCAACAATCTCTTGAATATTCTTTGCCATTATCGATATTATAACACTAATAATTATTTTTATATCAATTTTTTTAAAAAATTGATATATATTATTTTAAAAATTATAAATTATTATAATGCCAAACTCTATGGAGCCTAAGTTGCAGAATGAATTTACAGGAGCAGGAAGTGTATATCAAGTAATGAAACAATATGAAAAAGGTAGTCTAAATGCATCTGGTGAAAAACCTGTATTTGTAAAACCAGAACCTACTCAAAAAAAGGTTAAATCTATCAATTAAGAACTATTAAAAATTATAAATATAAGTAAAGTATTTTTTTACTAAAATAACAATAAAAATATATTTTAAAAATTGAATTAAAATATTACTATATATTATTATATTAAATGAGACGTATTAAATCGGCGCCTGCAAATTTATGTAATATGTGTCATAAAACAATTCAAAATTTTAAAAATTCAGAATCCAAAACTGTAATTATTAGTGATAATAAACCGGTAAAAATAACAGAAATTAAATCAAAACGGCAAATTTTAACTACATCATCAAATATTATAACTGATGTAATAAATGATTCAAATACTTTATCTTTTGAAGAAAACTATATAGTAGGATTTATATTATCTTATATATTTGAAAATATCATTAAAAAAGATAAATTAAAAAACCTGGAAGCATTTGTAATACAAAATAGTATTCGATTTATTTTTAGTTATTTAATGCATAAACATATTGTAATTGATATTGTTCAAAGTATTCATTTACACTAATATATTCTGAATAGATTTAACAATAAATTCAAATTCTTTAATAGAATATTCGCAATGACCTAAATTATTTTCAATAAACCAGTTAGTTATAATAATATTTTGTAATTTTAATTTTTTAAAACTTTTTTTTTGAAAATCAATATTATAAATATTATCTTTATTACCAGAAAATAAATAAATTGGTATTTTTTGTATATTATTAAGATTTACAATATTATCCATTAAAATAGTGTGTATACCAATAATACCTGCTAATTTTTCTTTATAATTTAATCCAATATTTAATGCTAATGTACCTCCTTGTGAAATTCCTGCAATAATTATTTTATTATAATTAACTAATTTACTCTCTCTCTCTATTATATTATTAATTCTTATAGTTTGTTGATTAAAATCATTTATATTAATTTTATCGTGTATAAATAATCCATCATATCTTGTATAATAATTATACCATGAACTTACATTATAATCAGGTGGGGTATTCCACGATATATTTATTTTTGGAGCATCTGGTAATATAATTTTGATATTTTTATTATAATTTTGTATATAATTTGCTAGAGATATTAAGCTTTTACTGGTTTGAAACATGCCGTGTAATATAATTAATGTATATAAATGAACGTCAATAGCATTAAATATCATAGTTACTATTCTATTATAATAAAAAAATTGATAAATATTTTATATTTTTATTTTATAATAGAATAGTAACTATGATCTCGTTAATAAATGTAATAATTTTAAGTAATCATTTTAGTTTAGATAGAGAGAATATTATTCAAAATAATTGTGATTTTGATATTTTAAGAATTAAAAAGAGTGATAGAATGTGTAGTGACTATGGTAAATATGTAAAATATTGTGATCATTATTCGCAACCACAAGAATTTCTAGTATATAATGAAAATGGGATTAATGGTAAAGAAATAGTAATTAAACCATCAGCAATTTGGGAAGTAACAGATAATAGCAAAACAAAATTAGCTGAATTCTATTATACATTTACTTGTGATAGTCGCGATAAACAACCTAAATTAATTCAACATATTATTCCATCGCCTGGACAAGATGTAAATCCATTAATAATGTTAATATTAATAATTTTACTAGTAATTGTCATGTGTATGATTTGTCCACACGATAATAGTAATGATGGATTTTGGTTAGGATATTTATGTGGTTCTGGAGGCAGAGGTTATAATAAAATTTATTGTGATTAAAATAATATATTATTAAAATTGAATTTAAAAATAATATATTATTTTTTATGCATTAATGCATTGGTTTCATAATATTTTAGTTACTATTTTCAATTACTTTGGTAGATATCGTATTATTAATGATCGAATTGATCGTGAACCTTATCTAGAACGATATTATTTATTTTTAAAAGAGAGAGAAGATTTTCTATTTAATGTATTTATTCACAGATTTTTAAAGTCAGATCCAGATGATTTACACGATCATCCTTGGTCATTTAGAAGTATTATATTAAAAGGAGGTTACTGGGAATATACAAAAGAGGGTAAATTTTGGAGAGGACCATTTACATATAGATATAATCCACCAGAAGCATTTCATCGTGTTGAATTAGACAAAAATATTCCATATTGTTGGACTTTATTTATTCCAGGTAAACGAATGAAAGATTGGGGATTTGATACTGAACGAGGTTGGATACAACATGAACAGTATCTTATTGAAAAAAAGAAAACTATTTAAGCTAAATGTTTACTATATTTATTACGTTTAATATTAAGATATGTAATTCTTTCTTCAATTTTTTGTCGTAATTCTAGGGGATAAGGAGTACCATATTGAGCGGGAAATTTATCATAAATCTTCATTTCACGTAATATTTGATAAACCGTTGCGTGCTCATCATATTGTAAAAATAAATCAATTAATTCTTTTGGTGGTATGGCAATACATATTTTTGTATGAATAATATCTTGAACATATTTATGTATTTTTAAATTTTCTTCATCTAGTGCTTTTATAATATCTAAATTTAGAGTATTATTTATATTTTTCACATTTTTCATATCTTCTCTATCTTGTATCTTAAGTATTTTATCAATCTGATTATTAAGAGTTTTAATATTTTTCTCTGCTCGTTCATTGTAGTCAGGTTTTTCATTATTAGGTTTTTCATTATTGGGTTTTTCATTATTGGGTTTTTCATTATTGGGGTTTTCATTATTGGGGTTTTCATTATTGGGTTTTTCATTATTGGGGTTTTCTTCAATAGTTATATTGATACTATTTTCATCTATACTAGAAAATTTATGTTCTATTAGTTTTTCTCTCAGTTTAATAGCTTTACCGAATGCTTTTTTTGATTCTGGTAATATTGATATTGGTGGACTACTAGGGGTAGGATTTTTATATAATATTAATATTTTGTCCCAAATAATTTGTTCTCTCTTCAAATAAAAAAATATAGGATAATAAAATTCTTTAAGTTTAAATTCGATATTATTTATTTTTTCAGTTAACTCGCGCTTTCTACGTGCCATTATAAATTCCCACAGATATCTAGTTAAAAATCCTACTGTTGCAAATACAGAAGAAAAAATATAGACATAATAGTCTTCTATCATATATATATTAACAAGATAAATTTAGGTATTTAATTGCACTTGTTTTAATTCCAAATAACATATGTAAAATGATACCTATTATAAACCAAAAAATAGTACTTAATACTAATGGAAAATTAGTAAAATATGAAAATACTATAGAGAGAAATAATGTTAATAAATAATCTATTAAGGCAATATCTAATAATCTAGTTTTATGAACACCTTTACCTGATATTCCAAAAATATCACGATATTTTATAAAAGGACAACTCATTATTATATATATATTATATAATATATATAATATATAATATATATTATGGCTGGTGGATTGTTTGGAAAACCATTTGCATTTAATATAAAATGTATAATTTTTTCACTTATTATTATGGCATTATTTTTATATAATCCTAAAATTAAGAATAATTATATTCTATATGGAATCCTTTTTATTATTTTTGTAATTTCTTATGTAGCAATGGCATGGTATGACTATTTTTTTGATTGTAGAATATTACCCTTACGTAAAGGAGAAAAAAGTTGGCAAAAACATGTTAAACCACCGGCACACCAACCTGAAAAACAAGAAGATTGGGTATGCGAACAAGATAAATCTCTTAAAATGGTATTAATTTATCTTAGTCATATAATATTTATAGTACCAATATTAGGCTATGTAGCATTATATAAAAATCGGGTTAATCCTATTATATATCCATTATTAGGTGTGCTTGCTATATTTACATTAGGTTATCATGGTATACAGTTACTAGTTTCTAGTCATGATTAGGAATAGGATACATCAATATTCTCTAATACCATATTATTACTTACAAAATCTTCATATGTCCATTCATTCCCTATTTGACCTTTACCTAATGTTTGTATTAATTGTTGAGGTAAATAATTCATTTTAATATTACCATTTCTTGGATTAACTAGTTTTGGTATTATTAACTGAAATGGGGATGTTAAATGAAATGCATTTGTTAAACTTATACCAAGTAAGATCGTAAATAAATTCATATATATTGTATTATATGATAAAGTGTTTAAGCAAAATTTTCATATATATTTATATATATATGAAAATTTTGTTACTATTAATATCATTAATTAATATTAATGGATTATTTCCAACTATATTGCCATCGGATAAAACTAGAGTAACACTTCATTTAGAAAAATTTAATGAAAAATATAATTTATTGCATATTGGTGTAAGTTTTAGATGTAGATTTGAAACATTACGATATGATTATCGACCATTTTGTGAAATAGATGGATGTACGTATGAAACATATAATATAGATAGATTAAATCCTAGAGAATTATTTCCTAATACAGATTTATTAGATGATTTAGAAATGTCAGATGATATTGAAAAAAAAGATATATATTGGGGGGAGTCAGATAAAACATTAATAGAAATTCAAGAATTTGAGAAAAAATTACATAAAAAATATATTCTAGGAGTAAATGATTGCAGACATTATGTAAATCGATTTACTAAATGGGCTATGGATAAACCAACACCAGTATGGAAATTAGATAACTTATGGGATGAATATTAAAAAATATCTAGATATGATATAGATGAAAACTAAAAAAAAAAATAGAAAACATAATAAAACAGTAAAAAAATATATACCATCTATTAAATTTTTACCTATAAATTATCCTATATATAAAGCATATGATTTTGATGGCAAAGAACTATTGCCCTATAAAATGAAAATGGAAAAAAAAACTGGTGATAGTTGTCTATTAGAAAATAGTAGTTGGTTTGGCGATCTAAATGTAGCCAAAGAATATAAAACAACTGATCGAGAAATTTATAAATGGAGTATAAAAAATCCTACTAACTTATTAAGTATAACGCACAATAATAGTAAATTTATAGATAACTTATTTTTAAATACAAATGCTAATTTGCAACCACTATTAAATATAAAAAAAAAAATAGTTTATAATAATCCATATATAGATATGAATAATAAAGAAAAAGCACTATATGAATTTAAATTTGCATTTGGTTATATAACAATAAAAGAACAATATGAATTTTTATTATTAATAAAATTTTTAATAAAAAATAATTATATTGAAATAGAAAGACGAGATGGAGATAGTATAATTAATAAACTAAATCTTAAAATAGCTTATTATAATATAAATAAATTTTTTAATCAAAAAAATCGGTATAATCGTATTAGTATTTATAAATTTGATAAATATGCTATTATGAATTTATGTAGATGTCTAAAATACAAATATAATATTACTGGAGTCTATCAAAAAAACGATACAAGTTTTTGGTTTCCAAATCTAGGATTATATAAAATGAATATTAAAGAATATATATTTTTTAATCCGGCAAAAAATTTAAAATATGATAAAAAAATTCAACTATAAATATGGTTTTAATAAATTATATGAATAATCTAATGCATTTTTTTTTAAAGTATATTTTTTTATATTTTTATTTTTCATTTCAGGATAACTAGTTAATAATATTTCATTTGTTGTATGCCAATATGGTATAAAATCTGCAATTATTAATCCTAATAGCATTATATTATTTTTTTTGGAATCTACTATATTATAAAAATCAAATAGCATTATATATAATAACGCAGCAGATCCAGATGGCCCTCCTAAATATTTCTGATTATAAAATTGCATTATTTTTGCATAAGGTGATTTAAATGGAATTTTATATTTTTTTTTACTAGTATATATTCCATATTTTTTATAATTTTCTTTTGAAACTAAACTTTTAGTACATTTATTTAATTTTTTATAATACTTTTTACTACTAATTTCTTTATTTTTAATTCTAAAAAAATCCATATTTATTAAATTTTTACGATATATTGAATTGTTAGTATTATCTTTATCTATTCCAAATATTATATCAAAAACAAAAAAGTTGTAATTATCTTTTACATCTTTATTATCAATTTTATTATATAATTCATAAAAATTACTCCAAGTAAATTTTTTTGTTAAAAGAATTTTATTTAAATTAGTAATAAATTTTTTTTGGAGAACATTGTTTTTATTAACTATATATATAGTTAATATAGGATTACATAAATTATTAATTGCAGATGTCATTTTAAGAAATTTGTTACTTAAAAAAATAAATAATTTATTTTTATCATTTAAGTTATTAAAAATAGTTAATATTTCATTATTATTAAAACCTACATCATAAATTGTATATTTTTCTATTTTTTCTTTTATCAAATTTTTTATAATATCTTTCCATTGATTCTTATAGTTATTTTTCCAGTATTTTAATAATTTATAAAAAATTTCAAATGTAAAATATATAATTTTTTTATTTTTAATTAGATAACAAGAAAATTCTTCTTGATTTTTAAATTTATATTTTATATTCTTTTTTCTTGTATATTTCATTTATATATATATAAATATTTTTAAAATTTAGTATTATTATAAATAATATACATTAGTCCTATATGTTGAGATTCAATAATAGAATTAATCCAAAATCTATTTTCAAAATTTGGATTTTCTACTAATAAAATAGCTGCAATTGCTACCGCGCCAAAACTAACATAACTAGTTAATTGTTTACCATATAATACTGGTAAAGTTTTAACTGGGTCTAATAATATTAAACTATCTATATTATTATTACAATTATTTACTGCTCTAGTACATCGAGAAGAGTGTGCTAATAAATTTATACTACTATAGTTTTTTTTTAAATCTTTAAAAAAAGCATCTTTATTTTTATTACATTGAAATGGTATTCTAAATATATCTACATTTTCTAAATTAGAAAGAAAATCTGAATATACTAATGGAGAAATTACATTACTACCTCCTGTGTAAAAAACTATGCAGTGATTTGTATATGCTACAGCAATTTGTAATAATAAAAAAAAATACTTCATATAATATAAATATTATAAAATATTTATATCTAAAAAATTGAAATAATTTAAAAACATATATTATATATATATATATATAATGCAGATTTTTGTAAAAACACTAACCGGAAAGACAGTTACACTTGAAGTTGAACCATCTGATTCGATTGATAATGTAAAAGCTAAAATTCAGGATAAAGAAGGAATTCCTCCTGATCAGCAACGTCTAATCTTTGCTGGAAAACAACTTGAAGATGGGCGAACATTATCTGATTATAATATTCAAAAAGAGTCTACTCTTCATCTTGTTCTAAGATTACGTGGTGGTATGTAAAATATTAGTTTGATATAAAAAATTGAAAATAATATTTTTTTATTACTATTTAGAATGACTCCATCATCAATGTCTCCTATTATCTATCGAAATAATAAAAATTCAAATATAGTTGAAAAAACAAATAAGAATGTTTTGAATATTATAAAAAATATTCAAAATAATGAAAACTGTTTAGATTATTCAGATAAAATAATGAAAAAAATGCTAATAACACTTGTTAATGAAGTAGAAAAATTATTTAATAGAGTTAACCATCTTGAAAATAATCTTCAAGAATTTAAAACCACAAAAGAATATAATATAAATCTTATACAAGAAAATCAACAACTTCAGTGTCAAGTTGTTGATTTTCAAGAAAATTCTACACCAGATAAATTATGTTGTGTCTGTATGACTAATGTAAGAACTCATATTAATACAAAATGTGGTCATATGTCAGTTTGTGAAACGTGTAGTTATCATCTTGAAGAAAAATGCCCAATTTGTCGAACAAATGGAAATTTTATCAAAGTTATTGTATCATAATAAATTATTTAAGATTAAAACTTGTTCCACATCCACATTTATTATCCATATTTTTATTTTCGAAATCAAATCTCGACCCCATAATATCCTGTTTATAATCTATTTTTGTACCTAATATATACATTAAACTTTTATTACAAAGATATAGATTAATATTTGAATTCATAGATATATCTATATCTATTTGTGTTTCTAATGGTATTTTAACATCTAATTTATTTATTTTACTTTCATCTTTTAAAATTTTAAATTTATAACTAAATCCATTACATCCACCACCTTTTAAATATAGCATTGCTGATTTACCATCTTTAATAATCAACTCTATTAATTTATTTTTAGCTTTTTGTGTTATATTTATCATTAATATAGAATAAGATATTATTTTTCTAGTAATCGTAATATAGTAAGAGCTTCTGGTCTATCATCTGGATTTTTTGATAACATATTATTTATTATAATTTTTTTAATTTTTTTTGGAGTCCAAACCCACTGCATATTAGTATATGGAATATATCTCTTATTTTCAAACATTTCATATAACATTATACCACAAGAATATATATCGATTTTATTATTATATTTATTACTTTTAGTTTCAGGAGCCATGTATCTCTCTGTTCCAATTGGTGTAGTTAATTCACTATTAGCTTCATTATCTAATTCACTATTAGCTTCATTATCTAATTCTGATAAATTTTCATAAAAATAATTTTTTTCAATACTATAAAATTTTGATAATCCAAAGTCTGTAATTTTTGCAACCTTAGAATTTGTTAGTAATATATTTGTTGGTTTAATATCTCTATGAATTAATGAATATGGTTTACGATTATGAATATATACTAGTCCTTTAAGTATGTCTTTCATAATATTTATTTTCTGAGTTTTTGATATTTTTGGAATATTTGTTAACAGATTACCTTTTGGAATATATTCCATAACAATAATAAATGGATTATCAATATAACCTAAAAATTGAACAATATTTGGATGATGCAATTTTGTCATTATGTTAAATTCTCTTAAAACTAATTCTTTTTTTTCTTGACAAATAGTTTCATCTATAACTTTTGCTACAACTAAGGTTTCTCTCCATTTTGCTAAATAAACTTTTGAGAAAGATCCTTCTCCTAGTATTTTATCTTGATATATAAAAAGCTCCCAAGGAGGAATTTCCCAATCTCCAAATTGTTTCTCTCTTATTGTATAAAATTGTTTTGGAACACCACCATGCAAACTTATATCACAAGTTTTAAAATCTATCTGTTTCCAATGTTCTTTTTGAACAAACATAAAATATATTAATTTATCATAATAATATATCTTTATTTTGTTATTTTAATACCAATTATTACAGCTAGTAAACCTAAAAATTTTCTTATAGTTAACATTTCTTTATATATTAAGATATCAACAGTAGTTGTTAATATTAAACCAACACCACACCATATAGTATATGCAGTGCTTAATGAATACTTTACTAATGATTTTGGAAATATATAAAAACTTACACCATATCCCATATAAACTGGAATATACCAAAATTTATTTTTTAATGTATATTTTAATCCACAGGTAGCACAAGTTTCTAATAATATAGAACCTAATAAATATGTTTCGGGTTTAATTATCATTATAGTAGCCAATGGAGTATATGATTGTGATATAATTAAAGGATTATTTGCATATTTTACTAACATATTATAATAGTAAATATATTTTAAAAAATTGATTTATAATAAATATTTTTACCATTAATATTAAAATGCAAGCTAGTTTACTCGATTTAGACGATAGCAGTATGCCTAGATTTGAATGGCCTTTAAATTCTCCTTCAACTGATACAACTGCCTCTCTTTCTCCAAGTAAAGAAAAACTGCTAACAGATCG
>TARA_B110000037_G_scaffold161911_1_pt1 | contig 12429 bp, 11 predicted proteins | sample TARA_B110000037 | Tara Oceans TARA_B110000037 (sample SAMEA4397196) | marine metagenome | biome: Polar Biome; feature: [MIX] marine epipelagic wind mixed layer (ENVO:01000061); material: water (ENVO:00002006), including particulate matter (ENVO:01000060) such as... | depth 10-100 m
GTATCGGGACGGACTTCTTCCCCGGTTTCGGGGTGGTATCCTTTTGCAAGGCGGGGGTAGAGGAGCTTAAGGTAGTCATTGACCTCGGTGAGGGTCCCGACGGTGGAGCGGGTGGTGCGAATCGTGTTTTTCTGCTCGATGGCAATTGCGGGAGGGATGCCATCGATGCGGTCGACCTCGGGTTTGTCCATGCGGTCGAAGAACTGGCGGATGTAGGGGGAGAAGGTTTCGACGTAGCGGCGCTGGCCCTCGGCATAGAGGGTGTGGAAGGCGAGGGATGATTTTCCGGAGCCGGAGGGACCCGTGATGACGGTGAGTTTTCCAATGGGAATCTCAAGGTCGAGGTTCTTTAAGTTGTGCTGACGGGCGCCTTGTATGCGAATGGTGTTGTTGAGAGATTTGGAGGCAGCTTTTTTGGGCACGGGGCGAAGTTAACGTGAGGGGGGCGAGGCGCAAGTGGTTGCTCTTTATTCCTTCCAGTCGTTGATATTCAGAGCTTTTACGGGGAAATCCCTGGGATTAATGCTTGTGTCTGGGGGGGAGTTTCGGTAATTATTTTAAATCGGCGCTAAAAGGCGATGGTATTGAATTTATTAAAATACGTAATCATGAGGAATATAACCTACATAGCGACCGCTCTTTTAGTGTCAGTCGGCAGTGCTTCCGCCTCTCTTTGGGTGGATTTCAACTCAAATCAAGCCGGTGGAGGTGCTCCGGTTTCCGGAAATCCTGCTGATGCTACCAACGCTGTTCACCACGACTCTGCTTATCAGAGCTATCATGCGGCGCATGAAAATGCGGCAGGTTTTGTGACTGCAACTTACTCGACTTCCTTCGCTAATACTGGTGCGACCAGTGTGACGCTGACTCCCAGCTGGTCGAACACCACGGACCGCCGGGTTCAGCAGAGTATTAGCCGCGGTGACGGGAACAATGCCCAGTATACCAACCCTGGTTCCTATAGTGTCGAACTCGTTCGTGACTGGATCGGTGTCGATGCCCGCGCTAATAACGGCGGAAATGGTAACTTTGACGGGACCACCGGAACATCGACCTTTATTGAGCTGACGCTTGGGGGGCTTCCGGCAGCAAATTACAATTGGATTTCCCTCCACCACGATACCGAGAACGTATTTACCAACTTCAATGTGTATGTGGACACTGGTTCCGGTTTCGCATCGGCAGGATCAGGATACCAGGCAGACAGCAGTGCTGGGGGAAATCCTGATTCCGGAGAAAATAGAACGGATGGGCCGGCCAATACTTTCAACACAGCCTTTACCTCGACTGGCGGTGATGTTGCTCTTCGCTTTGAGCCATTGTCCGGCGAGCTTGGAGCCGCAGTTCACAACCAGCTCTTTGCGATCAACGGATTCCAATTAGCTCAGGCAGCTCAGGTTCCCGAGCCTTCGATCGGACTCCTCGGTCTTCTTGGAGCAGGACTTCTTCTTCGCCGCCGTCGCTAAAAACGACCGAGGCGTCTGATAATTTCAGACCGATTTCCGCATGGGAATCGGTCTTTTTTTGTTCTTTTGGGGAGAGAGGGCCGGTTTGCCCGGTATGGGCCGACTTCGTCACAGGAATCCTTCAAAGCTGGTCGTCGATTCGAATTTGGCTCGGTTAGCGCTCGTTTGCCTCTTCCCGATTTGAAGAGAGGGTGGACAAGCTCGGGGTATGGAATCTTCTCAAATCCCGTAGCGGGTCTAAGGACGGAGTCTTGAAATGGACTGGCTACCAACAAAGAACTGGGAGTTTCCAGTCTCTCGAGAAGCATTAGTCCTCGTCTTCTTCTTCTGGCTTCTTGGGCGCCCCGGGAAGAGGGACCTTTTCCTGATCCATGATTTTCTCAAAGCGGTCATTGTTATCAGTCGTGACTTTGTTTTCGAGAATGAACATCTTTCCTTTAGCTACTTCTCCCTTTTTGAGGACGGAGTTGGCTGTCTTGGTTAGGAGGTCCAAATAATCCTGCATGGCCTCGTCAAATTGGTCCTCGTAATTTTCTTCAAGAGCCTTGGTTTCTTCTTTGGCTTCCTTGAGCTTTCGCTTCAGGCGCCCGGGGTATGCATCAGCTAGGCTATCGGGGAGCTCTTTTCTTTCCAGATACCCTTCGTATTGTTCGATTAAGTCCTCCTTAATATCTTCACCCAGGGGATAGGATTTGATGGCGCTTATGAGCTCTTTGAGAAAATCCTCTACGAGGCCATCGTGTTTCTTGCGAAACTTATCGTAGTCGCGCCCGTGGCGATATCTGATTTTGTCACGGATCTTTTCAAGTGCAGCAAGAAGGCCACTTTCTTCGGTTCCATTTACAGATGCTCTGGGCATGTTGCGAAGTGCTGGACGTGACCATTCAATGAAAAAATGGTTGGTGTTGGTTCCATTCTTGTCTTCATCATTGGCACCCAAGGAATTTTCTCTTTTCTTAATGACAAGGTAGTTTTCGTCCTCCTCAGAGTTATCGGGTTGGTCTTCAAGCCAGCTGATGAATGTGAAGGCTTCGCCGGTTATAAAGTTCCAAATTTCGGGTAGGCTTTCGTCGCGTTTTCCTCCGATCCAACAACTTCCAGAATCATCGAGGGTCGACTTTAGGGTGAGTGCTATGAAAGAGGCTTCCTTTTCGTTGGAAGGGACCGCGAGGTGTCCCCCGGCGTTGGAGGCAATAAGTGATCCTTCTTCCCAGCTGACAGCGTCCTTTACGAGAAGGAACCTTGAACCACCAACGTCATAAGTCCCGGATGGGAAGATTGGGGTGCGCTTGTTATTCAAGGCCTCTCCAGTGCGAGCGAGTTGGGAGGCAAGCGAAGCGGGTGTGCTTCCATCGAGGCGCCATTCCAAAAGGGCAGGAAATTTTTGAAGTCTGTGGTGATCTTCCAAATTTGGAGAGCTGGACGAGATGGCTCCGAAGTCTTCACCGTTTGGATTATCGGTGATGCTGTTGTCGGGAGATTTCTTTACCCAGACTTTCGCGTCAACGGCTGAGCCGTCACTCCAAAACCATTTCTCTTCGAATCCTGAATCTGAGGCTCCAGTCCAGACAGGGCTGGCACTCTCGAAATTTTCGTGAAACCAAGCAAGATCTGCAGTGGCAGGGAGGAGGGCGAGATGAGCGCCATGACGTTTGGCAAAGTTGTTAGCCTCGTCCCAAGTCATGTTTTGTTTTAGAAGGAAATAGGCCGATTTCTCACGCTTGATAGTATTAATTGGAAATTCATCCCGCAATCCGTCGACAAGAAGCTGAGCGAGTCGGTCTAAGGACTCCAAGGGAGTTTCCGCAACCTCCTCAGGAGTGACAACTTTAGGTTCGGGCTTGGCTGGCTTTTCTTTGTTTGCCATTTCCCCAATTTCTCCGGCTGGCTTTTCGTCGGGGCGATTTTCTGGCCTAGGCGCTGACTTTAGCTCGGCTTTATTTTCAGGGATACCAACCTGAGGCTTTTCGTCCTCCTTTCCAAGAAGATAGAATGCAAAAGCTCCACCTCCCAAAAGGAGAAGAAGGATAACTAAAAAAGAGGCGACTCCGGATTTTTCTTTGCTACTGGCAAGAACAGCGTTGCTGCCGGAGTTCAGGATTGGGGTAGCGGTTGGAGTAGTTGTGAATTGAGGCCCCCCAAGCATTGGGATGAGGTTGTCGAGGTCGTCTGCCAGTTCGTCAGCGTCCGGATAACGAAGGTTGGGATTAGCGTTGGTTGCCTTCTTTAGAATATTGTCTATCCGAGGATCGATCCCGGTTGTCATGCCATGACTGTTAGCTTCCGGATGACGCCCACAGATTAGTTCGTAAAGTAGTGCTCCTACGGAGAAAATATCAGAGCGCTGGTCGACCTCTGTTCCATTCTGGAAAATCTCTGGAGCGGTGTAGCCCGGAGTGCCGAACACGAGGCCTTCGTCCTCTCCTCTGCCAACGGGGCGGGCGAGTCCAAAGTCGCCAATTTTGGGCTTAGCATCAGCATCGAGGAGGATGTTAGCGGGCTTGATGTCACGGTGAATGATCCCGCCTTGGTGGGCGTGGGCGAGGCCACGGGAAATGGTGGAGACCATTTCAAGAGCAACAGCCGGGTCGATTGCTCTGTTGTGGGCTGAGTAGTAGAGAGCCTTCCCGTGGACGAACTCCATCACAATGTAGAGCATCCCATCGATATCTCCGAAGTCGTAAACGGAGATGAGGTTGGGATGGTTGAGGCGGGCCATAGCCTTTGCCTCAGCCTCGAAGGATGCCCTGAATTGGGGGTCGTCGCCAAATACGCGAGGGAGAATTTTAATGGCGACGGAGCGGTCCAGTGACTTTTGTCGTGCTTTGTAGACTGCGCCCATTCCGCCTTGAGCGATGAAAGCCTCCAGTTCGTAGGCTGGGAAAAGGGGCTCCAGTTCTTCAAGAGTGGGAGCGACAAATTCGGTGGGAGTCGACGGGGATTCGTCCATAATGGGAGCGGGAAATAAAAGGGATATGGCTGAAATTCTTAAATGTAAAGCATGCGAGAGTAAAGCCCTCCGTTCAGGAACGGTTGCGAAACAAGAAACATTAGTCCTTATTTTTGATTTGGCCTCAGAGAAGTTCGGCAATTTGAACGGCATTCAGTGCGGCGCCCTTTTTCACCTGATCTCCAACGACCCAGAGTGCGAGGGCATTTGGGAGAACCTGATCCTTGCGGATCCGTCCTACGAGACAGTCATCCTGCCCCGTGGTATCGAGAGGGACGGGGTAGAGAGCTGAGGCTGGGTCATCGACGAGCTTAATTCCGGGGCTATTAGCGAAAACAGCCTGTGCTTCGGCAACCGAGGGGGCTTTTTCAAAGATGGCCGTTAGGGAAATGGAGTGCGAGCGCATGACGGGGACGCGAACGCAAGTGCAAGTAACTTTGAGATCGGGGAGGCCCAGGATCTTACGCCCTTCATGCAGCATTTTTTGCTCTTCCTTGGTGTAACCGGAGTCTTGAAAGGCATCGACATGGGGAATGACATTATGAGCGATCTGGTGTGGATAGATTTGTTTTTCGATGGGAGCGCCAGAGGCGAGAGCCTGGACCTGGTTCTCGAGCTCTGCGATTCCCTGGGCACCGCTTCCGGAAACGGCTTGGTAAGTGGAAGCAATGATCCCCTGGAGTCCGAAAGCGCGATGTAGAGGTGCGAGTCCCATCAAGGTGATGATGGTGGAGCAATTCGGGTTGGCGATGATGTTGCGAGGATGAATGGCGGCGGCGTCAGGATTGATTTCTGGAACGACAAGGGGGACTGCGGGATCCATGCGGAAGGCAGAGGAATTGTCGATTACGACGCAACCCGCTTCGGCGGCAACGGGGCCAAACTTTTCCGAAATACTGCCTCCTGCGGAAAAAAGGGCAATGTCGATTCCCTCGAAAGAATCAGCGGAAAGTTCCTGGATGGTGATTTCCTCGCCTCGAAAGGTGAGTTTTTGGCCAGCGGAACGTGCGGAAGCGAGAAGGGTGAGTTTGGAGAGAGGGAAGTTTCTCTCGGAGAGGCAGATGAGCATTTCCCGGCCTACCGCTCCGGTAGCTCCGACGATGGCAACATGAGGCTGGTTGTTCACAGGGAGAGAGACGTTACTGGGCTTTTTGTGCGATGCAATCCCAGTTTCACGAGGGATGAAGGGGCGTGAAAAAGTTAGAAAAGATCTCTTAATCACTTGCAAGGGATAGGGAACCCTCTACTCTCCGCGGAACTTGGAACGGTAATTGCCCTGCATTTGTCGGACCTCCTTGACTGAGAGCGTTCAAGTTCTCGATCAAAACTACAAAACCAACACTAAGAAATAACAATGAAATTTGCTACTATCCTCGGCCTTATTGCAGCACTTGCTGGTTTCTCTCTCACTTCTTGCGGAAGTGCTCCTGAAGCTCCTGAAGCTCCTGCTCCTGTCGATATTCCTGCCAAGTAATCTCGATCACCGATAAAAAGATTTGAGTCGGGGCAGGCAGTTTTATTTTATTGCCTCTCCGATTCTCTTTTTAACACAAACACAAACAGACATTCTAACCTTATGAAATTTATTAAAATTCTTGCTCTCGGTGCTTTTGCACTTGGTTCCCTCGGTCTTGCCTCCTGCGGCTGCGGCACCGGTGAAGAGCCTGTCCCACCTCTTCGTCGTCTTCCTAAGATGAATGAGATTTTTGTGGCGGATGAGATTCCTGTTGAGGAGGAGGCGGAAGTTGAGGTTCCTGAGGTGGATGAGGTTCCTGTGACTCACGAAAAGTAAGTTCGTTAGGTCCTTATTTTTTTTCAGAGAGTTGTAGCTTTGGCTGCGACTCTTTTTTTGTGGCTCGATCCTTTGCAAAGGGCCGATTTTGTGGCTAATGTTCAAGTTGGTTATGAGTAAAAAGTTGATTGTTCATTTGTGCATTTTGGGGGCCTTAATTCTCTACACGATGGTTGCGTGGAATACCTCGAAGAACGAGGGGGTGGCTGCTGAGAAAGTAAGGGAGGAGGAAAAGGCGAATCGTGACTATGATCCCTATGAAGAGGTGAAACTGGCCGAGGAGGGAGAGAATTCCACTGAAGCGATGGCCAAGGTGGGGGTGCCGCTATTGATTTCGATGATTTATGCAGGAATACTCGTCGTCCTTTACGTTCTGCCATCCCTTGTCGATAAGGTCGGTGAAGAGATGATGGGGTCGACGGCCGAAGTTGAAGAAGATCCGCTCGACGAGGCCAGGTCAGCTGTGGCAGTGGGCGATTATCCCGAGGCAATCCGAGTTTATCGGGAGGTTTGGCAGGAGAACCCGGAAGATCGATTTCCCATTGTTGAGGTGGCCAAGATCCAGCGGGCCAATTTGGATAGCCCGGCGGTGGCTGTGAGCACATTGCAGGAGGCCTTGGAGCATCATGAATGGGAAGTGGATGATGCGGCATTTCTGATGTTCCGGATTGCTGAAATCTATGGGGAAGATCTCGATGATCGTGAAAAACAGATTGAGGTCTTGGAGCGGGCCAAAGATGAACTGAAAGGAACGAGACACGCTGGCAATGCGGCGCACAAGTTACGTGAGCTGGAAAAAGCCTAAGTGGAGCAGGTGTCAAAAATTCGGTCCGCGAGGAGCTACCTGATTGCGGTTGCTCCGTTGGTTCCAGTGGCGCTGGCTTGTTTGTCCGGCTCTATGTGGAGCGCATCGCTCCCTTGGTCGATGGGGCTAATCCTATTGGCTTTTTTGAGTTCCCGCCCTCAGTGGATCTGGTGGGCGGCTGTTGTGGTCGTTTCAATTTTGGTCAGTTGGCGTGCGGCCCTTCTGGAGAAGCCGGTCAAGGCGAGCTTGGCCGAGGCTCGGAGTGAATTTGTGGAAGGAATACTAACAGTCGGACGGCAGTCTGGGCCATTTGCGGGAGAACGGTATGGGAAATTAAGGGAAGGGGAAAGTGAGAGGAAAGTGATCGTGATGAAGGCTCAGGATTACCAACCGGGACAAGTTTTGGAAATTAGAGGAAAGTTTTTCGTTCCTGACCGCGAGCGAAATCCGGGTGTCTTTCCCCGACTTGATCTTTGGGAGAGGGGCGGAGTTCATGGAGGATTGGCGGTGCGGGAGGAAAAGCAAATTCGTTTGAACTGGTATTCCGCTCCTTTACGGTGGGCCGAGAGTTTAAGAGAGAGTTTGCACGACGGAATCACGAGAGGCTTGTCCGAGGAGTCAAATGGTCGGGCTGTCATTCAGGCGATGGTGCTGGGAGAGAAACCGCCGGGCGATTCGGAAGTGAGCCGGGCATTTCGAGAAAGCGGAGCGATGCATGTTTTTGCGGTGAGCGGACTCCACGTCACCTTGGTGGGAGGTATCTTTTGGATGGTCTTGATGTATTTTCCGATCCCAAGACGAGGCGGAGTTTTTATCGTGATTTTGGCGATGGTCACGTATGCCTTTGTGACCGGCCTGCGTCCTCCCGCAATCAGAGCTACGGTGATGGCGGTTTGTTTTTTAGGAGCTTACTTTTTGAGAAGGCGGCCTTCGCTGTTCAATGCTCTTGCTTTGAGTTTGGTGTTGGTTGTCTTTTGGAAACCGTCGCAGGTGCATGAGGTTGGATTCCAGCTCTCGTATGGAGTTCTCCTGGCGATTGGTTTAGGGGTGGGCGTGGCTTTGAAATTCACGGGAAAGATTGCTGAATTGGATCCGTTTTTCCCTTCGCGTCTTCTCACTGACGGGCAGCGGAGGGTCATGGCTGTGCGAACCTACTTTGCGAATCTGGGAGCAAGTTCATTGGCTGCCTGGTTAGGGTCGCTGCCAATCATGATTTGGCATTTTGGAGTCGTGACTCCGATTGCCGTTTTTGCCAGTTTGATTTTAATTCCAGCAACGTTGGTGATTCTTGCGTTAGGATTTTTCGCAACGATCGTGGGGGTGTTGAATCCCGTTTTAGGTTCCGGGGTGAACCAGGCGAATTCAGGGGTGGCGACTTTCGCTTATTATACTGCGAAAGGGTTTTCAAAAATCCCTCTGGGCCATTGGCAATCGCGACGTTTAACACCGGGTGATTGGGTGGTGTTTGATTGTCATGATGGCGGGGCGGCTTCGTTTTTGGATGTTGAGGGTGGAGCGATGATCGATGTCGGAGGGAGGAGTTTTTTCTATGAGCAATTACGATCAATCCTGGGCAGGTGGAACGTGGAGCTGAAAACCGTTTTGGTGACACACCCCGATGGCGATCATGCCGGGGGGTTGCCGCAGCTTTTGAAGAGGGGGGGATTGGAAGAAGCCATCCTTCCAATGCCTCAAGCAAGGAGTCCAAGCTATCGAGAGTTTGTGGCAAGAGCGGATGACTTTGGTTGCCAGAAGATCCTCGGGACGACTGGTGAGCTCTATGAGTTGGAGGATAGAGTGTGGGTTGAGATTCTGCGTGAGGGGCAGCCTTCAAGTCGTGGAATTGCGGACAACCGTATCATGGTGATGAAGGTTCATTGGAAAGGGTGGAAGGTCTTGATCACGGGAGACCTTGGGATCAATGACGAGCTGGCTTTGATTGAAGATGGGACGGATCTGAGCGCCGACGTTATCGTGATGGGGCGTCATGCGTGGGGGGTGTCGGGGCAACACCAATTCCTCGAAGCAACGGGAGCAAAGGTTGTGATTACCAGTGCCGGGAGCTTCCCATCGTATGAGATGCCAAAAGAGCGATGGCTGAAGCACGTGAGGTTGGAGGGATACCACCTCTTCAATCAATGGGAGAGCGGAGCGGTCATCATGGACTTTGATGAGGATGAACTTCGACTTCGATCATTCCTGCAGCCTGACGATGAAATCACGCTTCAAAGGTAGACTCGGGCCACTCTTGGTGTGATTTGGGTGAGGATCTCCCAAGCGATGGTTCCCGCTTTCTCAGCGATGCCGGTGACGAGGAGGTCTTTGCCAAAAAGAATTGCTTCGTCTCCAGGTTGGCATTGCGGCAGGTCAGTGACATCGACGATGATTTGGTCCATGGTGACGCGCCCAAGGAGGGGGCAAAGTGTCCCGTTGAGAAGGATTTGAGTTCCTTTTGCGGAGAGGGAACGGGGATAGCCATCGCCATATCCTAAGCCTAGGACCGCCGCCTTGGTATCCCGCTTAAGTAGGGTTCTGCCGTATGAGACCCCATGCCCCTTCGGGAGATTGTTGATCACGGAAACTCGGCTCTTTAGAGACATCACGGGGTCTAAAAGCGACTGGTGTTCCTTGATCGGGGAGATTCCGTAAAGCAGGAGGCCGGGCCGGGCCATATTTGTGGTACGGCTCTGGTAATTGAGTAATCCAGCGGAATTGCTGAGATGAATGTGAAAGTGATCTGGTTGCCTGGGAATACTCTCGACCAGAGAATCAAAAAGCTCGAACTGCGATTTTGTAAAGGCGGAGTCTTCGTCGGCGACAGGCAGGTGGGAGCCAATCCCGGTCAGTTGGATTCCTGACGAGGAGCGCAGTTTGTCCAGGGCCGCACCAAGTTGTTCCGGGAGAAATCCTCCGCGACCCATTCCGGTATCCAGAGAGAGGTGGGCTCTGACCGGGTTGGTCCGGCCCAGTTGGTTGAAGTGCTCCAACTCTTCAAAGGAACAGAGGCAGGGAGTCCAGCGCCGGGCTGTGATCTCTTCGCGTTCTGCCGGGAGAGTGGCGCCGAGGATATAAGGTTGGGTTTGAATGCCCCCCTCAAAAAGCTTCCGTGCCTCTCCGGCATTGGCGACTCCCAGAAAGGGGAGCTTTTCCTCATCGAATACCTGCGCAACCTTGAGAAGACCGTGTCCGTAAGCTCCGCCTTTGATGACAGCCATAACATCCTGACCGGAACGCTCGCGGGCGATTCGAAGGTTTTGGCGGAGGGCAGAGAGATCAATCTCGGCCCAAGATCGTGGAGGTGAATCGGTCACGGTCCTACAATAGTTGGAAATTAGGATTTAGAAATTCCCAATTCCTCCGCTATGAAGCGTGCATGTCCGATAGTGTGAGTGAATACGAGAAGCTGGGATCCTTTTATCTCGGGAAGGAGTATGACATCGACAAACGTGAGGTCACTGATGATCTCCTCCTTTACGATTCCAAGGATCTCGTCACTCATGGGGTTGTGCTTGGAATGACCGGCTCGGGAAAAACGGGGCTTTGCATCGGTCTTTTAGAAGAGGCAATCATGGACAATATTCCGGCGATTGTCATCGCTCCCAAAGGCGATATTTCGAACCTTTTGCTTACTTTTCCGGAGTTCCGAGGAGAGGATTTCCGTCCCTGGATTAATGAGGACGATGCCCGGAAGAAAGGGATGGAATCTGATGCCTTTACTGAGAAAACGGCGAAGATGTGGGGGGAAGGGATAGGGTCGTGGCATCAGTCTCCTGATCGTGTCCGCCAGCTTAAGAACAAGACGGACATCAATGTCTTCACCCCTGGAAGTAAATCGGGCATTCCCGCAAGGTCCAGATGGTGGCAGACGATCTCATTGATCTGGAAGATGGACTCGCGGAAGAGCTCCGGGAGCTGGAAGATAAGTTTGATGCCTTCACCACTGAACTGGAACGCGAGACAATTAAGCCGTATAAAAAAGATATTGATGTTCGTTCGGTGTCTCTGCTGTGGTTGCCCTACAATGAAGATCAACACCCTGTCTGGTAGTTTATGAAACTCGAAGATCTCAAATTGACGACCGAAGAAGAGGTCATGTTTTTCGACACGGACTGCGCGGGTGTCGTCCACAACATCGCCTACCTCCGCATGATTGAAACCTGCCGGACCAAGCTGGCAGGTCTTATGGGGATGGATCTGGCGACGATGGCGAAGACCAAGCTTTTCCCTGTGGTGGTGAGAACCGAGATCGACTACAAATCATCGGCCCGTCTTGGGGAGACACTCGAAATCCACGGACATGTCAGCGAAATCGGCAAGGTGAAGTTTTGGTGCGAATTTACGGTGGTGAGGAAAGGAGACGAGCGTCCGTTGATTGGGTGCCGGCAGGCCTTGGCGATGGTGCAGATGCCGGATGGCCGGCCGCAGAGGCTTCCGAAGGAGTGGGCTACTTGAAGTGATGACTTAGCAGGCGAGAAATCATTGGGGTAATTCAGCTGCCATGCTATTGGTTTGGATGTGTTGTGATAGCTGGCAAAGAGGAACCAGCCGCCACCGTAGAAGCGCTTACAGTCAATCAGGAGGTGTTTGAAGGTTGAGATTCCTGCAGACATCGATCGTGAGGGTTTTGTGGGGCTAGCGTTCAAGTTTCCCGATGGGACGATTGATCCCTTTTGGAGCAGCAACCAATGGGAATCAGGGGAGAGGGCTAAGATTGTTGTTGTGCGAAACTGATGGCGAGAATTTCTGCTACGCTTATTTCGGAGGGGAGACACGGGGGAAGGGAGCTTCGCCCTAATTTTTCATGTGCAGCGAAAAGAAAAATAAAGGAGCAGTGATTTATGCCTAATTTTCGCCTTTTCGCTTTCCGGTCGGGTAGCAAGGCTCTAACACATGGGAACAATGGCTCATAAACCTGTCGTTCTCATTATCCGTGACGGCTGGGGTGTAAACCCCGGTGGCAGGAAAACCGCTGAACAAGACGGAAATGCTGTCGAGTTGGCCGATACTCCATTTCATGATAAAATGGAGGGGGTGTATCCCAAGGGATCGCTTTCGGCATCGGGCTTGGACGTAGGTTTGCCGGAAGGGCAGATGGGGAACTCGGAAGTGGGCCACCTGAATCTTGGGGCGGGACGGGTCGTTTATCAGGATCTGACCCGAATTAATAAAGCAATTACTGATGATACGCTGAAGGAGAATGCGAATTTGAAAGAGGCCTTTAAGAAGGCGAAGGGGCATCGACTCCACTTTATTGGGCTGGTTTCAGATGGAGGAGTTCATAGTCATCAGGAGCAGCTGATTGCCTTGGCCAAGGCGGCCCGCGAGTCGGGTTGTGAGGATATTATGGTTCACGCGATTACGGATGGCCGCGATACTTCACCGACCGGTGGCGCGGGGTATCTCGGCTATGTCGAGG
>TARA_B110000037_G_scaffold71737_1_pt1 | contig 12423 bp, 9 predicted proteins | sample TARA_B110000037 | Tara Oceans TARA_B110000037 (sample SAMEA4397196) | marine metagenome | biome: Polar Biome; feature: [MIX] marine epipelagic wind mixed layer (ENVO:01000061); material: water (ENVO:00002006), including particulate matter (ENVO:01000060) such as... | depth 10-100 m
TATAGACACAACTACTAATTCTGCTGGTTGTGATTCTATTGTTACCTTAACCTTAACCATAAAGAACTCTAGTAATTCAAGTAGTCTACAAACAGCATGCGCTAGTTATACTTGGGCTCAAAACAATGTAACTTATACATTCAGTGGAGCTTATACAGATACGTTGACTAACGCTGTTGGTTGTGATTCTATTATCACTTTAAACTTGACTATTAACAATTCAGGTTCAACTAGCAATGCGATAGCATGTGGTAGTTATACTTGGACTCAAAACAATATAACCTATGTAACCAGTGGAGCTTACGCGGATACTATGCCTAATGCTGTAGGTTGTGATTCAGTTATCACTCTAAACTTGAGTATTATTAATTTAGATCTAACAATTTCAGAATCCAATGATTCATTAGTATCGAATGACCAGACTGCTAAGAGTTATCAATGGATAATATGCGGTACTAGTATTGAAATTATAGATGGTGCCGAAAGTGCATCATATCAACCAATTTCTAATGGTTACTATGCTGTGATTGTTACTGATAGTGTATGTTCAGATACATCGGAATGTAAAGAATTTAATTTCACTTCTATTGCAGAGAGCATAGTTAATTCTTCTCTAAATATATATCCAAATCCAACAACCGGAATAGTTTACGTTGAAATTGAAAATAATTTTAATGTAAATGAGCGTATTAGAATCTATAATCCAATAGGTCAATTGATAAAGAAACTTGATGTCGACTCTAAAAAAGTTTCTTTCAGTTTAAGCGGATTTGAAAATGGAACATACTTTATAAAATATGGGACAACAATGAATAAGTTTATTTTAAACAAATAAGCGTTGAGCACAAAGTTTTACAAAAGCCCAATTTTATATTGAAAATGGGGCTAATCGAATTTATTACTTTTGAGGGTTGTTAATATTTGGAATTTATAAATAAGTATTCTATCGATGATAAACTGGAACGAGGTTATTGACTATTCTAAAAAAGGTAATCCTGCACCAGACAAAAGGGTAGAAAAAACGGAAGAAGAATGGAAATCCATTCTTACACCTGAACAATTTAAGATAGCTCGAAAAAAAGGAACGGAACCAGCCGGTTCAGGCGCTCTTTGCAGTGCTCATGATGCAGGGCAGTACTCCTGTATTTGTTGTAATACTCCACTTTTTGACTCAACTATAAAATTTGAATCTGGCACCGGTTGGCCGAGCTTTACACAACCAATAAAAGAAAATGCAATTGCCTATATCAATGATTCAACTTTTGGAATGGTACGGATAGAAGTTGTGTGTAATATCTGTGATGCGCATTTAGGTCATGTATTTCCCGATGGACCTGCTCCTAGTGGATTAAGATATTGTGTAAACTCAGAATCTATTCAATTGACAAAAGAAGAAGATTGAGGTTTTATTGGTACCACAGAAAGTCTTTTAAATCGCCTTACTCTTTATCACCATTAATTTTTCTCTGGTCATTTCGTGCATACTGTATTGGATTCCGCCCATACCAATACCAGAAGAATCTCTTCCACCAAAAGGCATCCAGTCTACTCTAAAAGCTGTATGATCATTTACCATTACTGCAGTGGCATTTAGTTTTTTGACCGAATCAATTGCTACATCTAAGTTTTTGGTAAAAACCGAAGCTTGAAAAGCATAGGGTAATGAGTTAGCAATTTCAATGGCCTCGCTTCTATCCGTATAAGAATAAACACAAACTACTGGTCCAAATATTTCCATAGTAGAAACGCGAACATCAGCTGGTGGGTTCAACAATACAGTAGGTTCAAAACAAGTGTCAGAAATCCGTTTTCCGCCGCACAAAATTTCTGCGCCAGCTTCAATTGCTTCGTTTACCCATTCTTCAACTCGATCAACTTCTCTAGGAAGTATTAGCGGCCCAATTTCAGTTTCAGGATTCATTGGGTCACCAACTTTAAGTTTTCTTGCCAAAAGGGAAAGTTCATTTGCTACTTTGTTACAAATAGATTCGTGAGCGAAAATTCGTTGTACAGAAACACAAACCTGACCAGCATGGTAAAATCCACCTTTAGCTAGAGCGGGCATCATTTCCGTAAAATCGGCATCGGGTTCAACTATAACTGGTGCTGCGCCACCATGCTCCAAAGCATAGCGAGTTCCTGCCGAAAGTTTAGTGCTGAGATACCAGCCCACTTTGGCCGAACCAATAAATGAAAAGTAATTTATACGCCAATCTGTTATTAGTTTTTCGGCGACATCATTTTCGCAAATTACCGATTGACACCAACCTTCGGGCAATCCTGCTTCTTTTAAAATTTCTACTAATGCAACGCAAGACATTGGAGTAGTTGGTGCAGGTTTTATTATAACAGGGCAACCGGCTGCAATAGCTGTAATTGTTTGATGTACAATTAGATTCAAAGGATGGTTAAAAGCACTAACCGAAGCTACAACTCCAATAGGTTCGCGCATAGTAAATGCAATTCGTCCATCAGAAGCCGGGGTAATTCCCATTGGAATTTGTCCGCCTTTTAATTCCCCAATTTGCTCCGCGGCTATTTCAACTCCATTAATGGCCCGTAAAATCTCTACTTTAGAATCGGAATATGGTTTTCCTCCTTCTAAAGTGGCAGTTTTTGTGAGCTCTTCAATTCGTTCGCTCATTATCGCTGCACATCGTTTTAGAATCGCAATTCGCTCATGAGGTTTCAACCATTTCGATTGATCTAAAAACAAGGAGTGAGCAGTCTCTAAAATAGTTTCTATTTTTTCCATGCCCACTAATGGGTATTCAGCAATTAATTTTTGATTGTAAGGAGAATAAACTTTTAGCATTTTTATTTCTTTTTCCCGCCCTCTAATTCTTTCGAAGTTTGCGGATTATTAACTGAGAATATAATTTATTAATACCTCTCAAGAATTACTATTCAGCATTATAAAATCTTTGCTGACTCTTTCAATTTGACATTTAATATAGAATGATTTAAAGAGTAGTCAACCGCTAAGTCAATCACATGAACTCCGCTAGTATTCAAACAATTTTCGAAAATCACATTAAAATCTTCATCACTTGTCGGTCTGTGTCCAATGGCTCCATAACTCTCGGCATATTTTACAAAATCAGGGTTTTTGTAATCCAACCCATAACTTTCGAATCCAATACCTTCTTGTTTCCATTTTATCATTCCATAACTGCTGTCATTTAAAATAATAACAATAATATTCAGCTTATTTCTAACCGCTGTTTCCAATTCTTGTGAGTTCATCATAAATCCACCATCACCACAAACTGAAACTACTTTTTTATTGGGGTAAATAAGTTTTGCCGCCATTCCGGATGGAAGCCCAGCTCCCATTGTTGCCAAAGCATTATCAAGTAATAGTGTATTTGGTTGGTAGCATGCAAAATTTCGAGCAAACCAAATTTTATACACACCATTATCCAATGTTACAATGTCATCCTCAGCCAATCTTTTTCTAATATTATGAACCAATCGTTGAGGTAACATCGGGAATCGTGTATCTTCAAAATATTTGCTTAAATGACTATCCACTTCAGTTTTTACTCGCATAAAGTAAGAGAAATCCCAGGTATCCATTGGGTCAACCAATTCGGTTAAGTGATGAATAGAATGTGCGATATCTCCAACTACATTTAATTGCGGGAAATACACATCATCTACCTCGGCAGGGAAAAAATTGATATGAATTACGTCTTGTTTTCCTTCCTCCATAAAAAATGGTGGTTTTTCAATAACATCATGACCTACATTTATTATTAAGTCAGCATGGTCAATGGCGTTGTGTAAAAAATCATTTGCAGAAAGAGCAGCAGTTCCAAGGAACAAAGGATGTCTTTCGTCAATTACACCTTTTCCCATTTGGGTATCAAAAAATGGAATTCCAGTGGATTCTACAAATTCAGTAAGCGCATGACTTGTTCGTTTTCTATTTGCTCCTGCACCAATTAATAGAAGCGGCCTTTTTGCTTCTTCTATCATTTTCGCAGCATACATTATGCTCTTGTGGCTTGCATCTGGTCGACGATGTCCAACTACTTCAAAAATTCTATCTCCAGCTTCCTCTTCAGCAACATCTTCGGGTAATTCAAGGTGCACAGCTCCCGGTCTTTCCTCCATAGCTAAGCGAAACGATTCGCGAACTAAAGATGGAATGTTGTGTCCGTTTACAATCTGCTTGGTGAGTTTTGTTAACGATTGAAACATGTCTATAACATCAATTATCTGAAAACGACCTTGTTTACTTTTCTTAATTGGTTTTTGCCCAGTTATCATCAACATTGGCATTGCGCCAAGTTGTGCGTATGCTGCAGGTGTAACTAAATTAGTAGCACCAGGACCTAAAGTTGACATACAAACCCCTGGCTTTCCAGTAAGTCTGCCGTACGTTGCAGCCATAAAACCAGCACCTTGTTCATGCCTAGTTAGAATCAATTCAATCTTCGAATTTCGAAGAGAATCAAGCATGTCTAAATTTTCTTCTCCGGGGATTCCGAAAATATATTCTACTCCTTCGTTTTCAAGTGCCTTTATAAATAAATCTGATGCCTTCATAGTTAAATTTTGAGCATGCAAGATATACGGAAATAGTTAATGTTGGAATAGAAGTGGTAAATTGGTACTTTGGGTGACGTTGCTTGCGAAAAATAGTTACTTAATCACGACTTTCTCCTCGTTAAATTCGACTTCATCTCCAACTCGTAATTTGCGGCGAACGCGAAGTTCTATCTCATTATTCACAACTACTTCACCGTCTTGAATTACCATTTTAGCAAACCCCCCGGACTCTACCAAATTTAGTGTTTTAAGGAGTTTGTTTAGTTCAATGTATTCTTTACCATTTAGCTCAAATGTCATTTCAAAATCTTTTAAATGGCGAAAATAGGACGAATAATCAATTATATTTTAATCTAAATTCAAATAGACTCCCGTAATCAGCCGTTTTGAAGCCAAGATGTTTGCTATAACATTCTCTAGATTTTTTTGGGTATTGGCTTTTAAAAAATAGTACACCAACTCCTCTTACTTTTTTGGACATAGATTTAATTTTAGATGAAGTTAAAATTTATAGAATCCAGTCAAACAAATTCAGTTTTTATTATTGACGTCTCTTCCAACGTTCTATGCACAGGACAGCGATCTGCGATGTAAATTAATCGTTTCAGTTTTGCTTCACTTATATCTGCGCTAATTTTTACTTTTCTTGTAAAAATGTCCTTTTTTATACTCGATTTTTCACAATCTGTATATTCAGCATGGTAGTCTTTGTTATGCGATACATCAACAAGTAAATCGCCTAAACCCCAATCCTTCCTTCGGGCATACATTTTTAAAGTAATTAATGTACAAGCCGCTAAACCGGAAGCAACAAGAGCGTAAGGATTTGGGCCTTTATCGTCTCCACCATGATCTATGGGTTCGTCCGCAATAAGCTGGTGTCCACTCGCGTCTATTTCAGTTGTATAATTTTTGTCAGATTTTAAAATTGCAGAAACAGTTGTCATGACCGAAAAATTTAAGACTCAAAAATAGAATAGTTTAAAATAATTAATTGTAAGATATGTTACTAGTGAACCTAATTAATCATAGGTATTGGAACAATCCTACTATTGTTACTGTAATTTGAATGGCGCATCTTATGTTTGCATTTCAATGAATCGAGAAAGAAAGACAATAGCCTTTATGGGTGGAAAAAAAATTGGCCACGATTGCTTGAAATTTCTTCTAGATAATTCGGTTCAATTAAATGCGGAAGTTATTTGTGTTTTCGAAAATAAAAGTAAGTTACAAGCTGACACTGAATCTATGTGTCAACTGGCACAAAATCAAGATATACCCGTTTATTTTGACCAAAATAAATTATTAGAAATTGATACTATTGATTTTATTATTTCGGTACAATACAACGAAATTTTAAAGCAAAAACACATCAACCAAGCGAAAGAGTTTGCTATTAATTTACACATGGCTCCATTGCCCGAATATCGAGGTTGCAATCAATTTAGTTTTGCTATTATCGATGGAATCAATGAATTTGGAACAAGTTTACACCGTTTAGAAACAAGTATTGATGGAGGTGATTTAATTGCCGAAAATAGATTTGAAATCCCCGATAATTGTTTTGTTCAAGATCTTTATAATCTTACTTTATCTAAATCATTTTCTCTTTTTAAAGAAGAAATTGAAGCAATTTTAAACGGTAATATAAACCCAGTTGCTCAAAGTGAATTAGCGAAAAGCAGAACACCCGGGTTTCATTTAAGGAAAGAAGTAATTGAGATTAAGAATATTGATACTACTTGGGCATTAGAAAAACAGAAAAGATATTTTAGAGCCACTTGGTTCCCCCCATTTTCTCCTCCAATTGAAAAACAAAGTGGTAAACCGCTAGACATGAATTGGTACAATTCTATTGCATGAAAAAGATAGTTTTAACTGTTACCACAGACTTGGTTTTTGACCAGAGAATGCGACGAATTTGTAACGCTTTAGCCGAAAATGGTTATGCTGTTTTATTAATTGGGAGAAAGAAAAAAACAAGCCCAGAATTAAAAGAAGAAGCCTATAAACAAAAACGACTAAGCTGTTTTTTTGAAAAAGGCGCTGCCTTTTATATAGAATATAACATTCGACTTTTCTTTTTTTTGCTTTTTACCAAAGCTGATATTTATTGTGGAATAGATCTCGATGCTGTGCTTCCACCTCTTGTGGTTTCCAAACTAAACACCAAACCATTTGTGCACGACGCTCACGAATATTTCACCGATATGGAAGAATTGGTTGACAGACCTGGAGTACAAAGAATTTGGAAGTGGATAGAAAAGAGAGTTTTTAAAAATTTAAAATATGGTTACACGGTTTCTGAAGGTTACATGGACTTGTTTCAGAAAGAGTATGGTATTAAACTGAAGATTGTTCGAAATGCTACTGTTTTAAAAGCTTTACCAATTTTAAAACCGGATAAAAAAATCATTTTATATCAAGGTGCAGTGAATGTCGGTAGAGGACTGGAAGGGCTAATAGAAGCAATGCATAAAGTAGATGCCGAGCTTATTATTTGTGGAAAAGGAGATATTTATTCGGATTTAGTAAAAAAAGTAGAAAGAGAAAACCTATCCAATAAAGTGAAATTTATGGGATTTGTTGAGCCAGATCGTTTAGTTGAATTTACTAGAAATGCTACGGTAGGTATCACTCTTTTTAAAGCAAAAGGAAAAAGTAATCGTTATTCTATGGCAAATCGTTTTTTCGATTATATGCATTCTGGTGTGCCTCAAATTGCCATGAATTACCCCGATTACAAGAGCTTTAATACTAAGTTTGAAGTAGCTAAATTGGTGGATGATTTAGAGCCTTTTACTATTTCGAGTTGCCTAAATCATTTATTGAATGATCAAAGTTTATACAAGAGGCTACAAGAAAATGCTATTAAGGCACGAGAAATTTACAACTGGCAGAATGAAACCAAAACTTTATTGGGGGTTTATAAAAAAGTGGTAGAAGAGAATTTTAGCTAAAAATCCGATACTAACCTATTCTGAAAAAACGAATAAAATGATACAGTTTCCATTCATCAAACTTGATCAAGTTTGGGTGGTTGGAGTTTAAATTATTTTCAATTTCAGTTAATTTCATGCTAATAAACCATTGAGTTATCCTTAATAAACCAAGTTGTTTGAGACGATCAAAAACACTAATAAGTTTCACTCCATTTCCAGCATTTCCAGATTTATACAGTAAAACTAAGTTCTGAATGCCGGATAAAGATTTTTCTAAAAATTGTTCTGAAGTATCTAATCCAACGTGAAAAACTGGGTTTTCAATTTGCTCAATTTTTATATTTCTTTCAAAAAGCTGCAAGCCTACCCAAGTGTCTTCGTGGCCGTAGCCATGTAGATTTATTTGTATCGGAATGGCAAGGAATATATCTCGATTGATCCACAAATTACTTGCTAAAAAATGAATGAATTTGGCGCTTTTTCTTTTTTCTACGCTTAGCTGTTCCCGTTGCGATCCATAGAGCCATCGCAGGGTAAATTCTTTGTTGCTAGGTGGTTTTTCATGGTAAGCTATGCCCCCGATAACCACTTTAGAATCTTTGTTTTTTAAGTAGTTAGCGATAAAGCTATTGTCCGGTATTTCAACATCACAGTCTAAAAAAAGTAAGTTTGAATATTGGGCGTTTTTCGCCAATAACTCTCTGATTTTTGCCCTTCCTATGTTATTTTTAAGTTCGGTGTAATTTATGTTTTGAAGCTTTTTTAACCCTATGTTTTTTTGTTTAAAATCTAAGGAACTACAGTCATCAATACAAAGAATTTCAAATTCAATATTTTCGTTTTGACACTGATGAAGTAAGTCTGAAACCAGCTGATTTACATCAAAATTATAAATAGGAATTAAAACCGATAACATGGATCAGTTGTTTAAATCCTTTACGAACCCGGCCTCACATTTTATGGTTCGTTGATGGAATTTATCCATTAATGAATAGTCATGCGTAGCCATCAAGATTGCGGTTCCCTTTTGACTAATATTAATCAATAAATTTAGGATTCGTTGAGAAGTTTCGGGATCGAGGTTTCCAGTTGGCTCATCGGCTAATATTAAATCAGGTTCGTTTAATAATGCCCGAGCAATTGCTACACGTTGCTGTTCGCCTCCCGATAATTGGTGGGTCATTTTAAAACCTTTCGTATGCAAACCAACCATTTCTAAAACTCCGTCAATTCGTTCTTTTATTTCTTTTTTGTTTTTCCACCCAGTTGCTCTTAAGACAAACTCCAAGTTTTTTTCAACCGTTCTGTCCGTCATTAGCTGAAAATCTTGAAATACAATTCCTAAGCGTCTTCTTAAAAACGGGATATTTTTCCGTTTTATTTTCTGGAGTTGAAAATCCGCAACTGTGCCAGTTCCTTCTTTTAAGTGGAGTTCGGCGTACAAAGTTTTTAGCAAACTACTTTTCCCACTGCCTGTTTCGCCAATGAGATAAACAAATTCACCTTTCTGAATTTTTATATTAATATCAGTAAGAACAAGAGTTTCCTCTTGGTAAATTTTTGCGTCTTTTAATTCTAAAATAGTTTCAGCACTCATGAAAAACAATTTTTTCAAATGTAATTATTCGTTTATTCAAATAAAGGCATCTCAGCTTTTTTAATAAAAAAGTTATGTTAGGCAACCATTAAACCCATAAACACAAGCGCGTTGAAAACTTTGGTCTAATTCAAAGAGCACTCATTTGTAGCTTTCTACTTTTATAACCAATCTGAAAAATAGTTTTACGAAACAAAATTGTGATAAAACAAAGGCTCCTTTCCCTCCTTATTTTCGTGTTATTTGCTGCACAAATTGTTGCTCAACAAACCGAATTATTTAGAAATCCTATCAAAATATACAATCTTGGTTTAGAGTATTTTGACAAGGAATTGTATAGTGCTGCTCAAAAAAAGTTCGATGAGGTGGGTGAAATAAATGGAAATGATAACACAGAAGTTTCGACCAATGCAGAATATTTTTCGGCCCTTTGCGCACTTAAACTTTTTCACAGGGATGCGTCACTTACGATGAGAGAATTTATTCGAAAACATCCTGAAAGTTCGAAAATTCGTGACGCAAAGTTCCATTTGGGTGGTTATTATTACAGAAAAAGAAAATGGAATGATGTTCTAAAATGGTACGAACAAGTAAATCCTTACGATTTAAGTAAGAATGAACAATACGAATACAAATTTAAGATCGCTTATTCGTATTTAATGAAAAAAGATTACGATAAAGCTGCAAGAGGGTTTTATGAAATTAAAGATGTAAATAACAGTTATTCAGATCCTTCAAGGTATTATTTCGCTCACATTTCTTATTTAAAAGAAAACTACCAAACTGCACTTACCGATTTTAAAAAACTGAATAATCATATTAAGTTTGGGCCAATTGTACCTTATTACATTAGCCAAATATTATACAACCAAAAGAAGTATAAGGAACTTTTAGAATACGCTCCTCCATTACTAAATTCTGTAATTTCTAAACGTCGCCCTGAGTTAGCGCGGTTAATTGGCGAGGCTTATTATTACGAAAGAAACTACGAAGAAGCGTTGCCTTTTTTAGAAACCTACCAGAACGAATCACGTGTTCTCAATAATGATGATAGATACCAGCTGGCTTTTACTTATTACAAAACAAAAGATTACGAAAAAGCCATTAAGTTATTTGTTAGGCTTTCTAGTTTGAACGACGAGATGGCGCAAACTTCATCGTATCATTTGGCTGATTGCTATTTGAAAACGGATCAGAAATACCATTCTCGTTCCGCATTTAAAATTGCCTGCGATTTAGGCTTTGACAAAAAAATAAGTGAAGAATCTTTATTTAACTATGCTCGACTCAGTTATGAGTTGTCTTTGAATCCGTATCAAAAATCGATAAATGCCTTTAAGGAATATATAGCGAAATATCCCGAATCGAGTAGGGTAGACGATGCCTATCGTTATTTAATTGCTGTGTATTTGACTACAAAAAATTATGATGCAGCATTAAAGTCCATTCAGAGTGTGAACAAGAAGACACCTCAATTAAAGTCAGCTTACCAAAAAATAGCATACAATCAAGGAATTGCATTGTATCAAAATAGAGATTACCACAATGCGGTTCGTTATTTCGATAAGTCTCATATTTACAAAAACGATGAAAAGCTAACAGCGCTAGCATATTATTGGAAAGGAGAATCTAGGTATAGACAAAAAGAATTTGATAATGCGATAGAAAATTATAATGTATTTATTTTTCAACCCACTGCAATTCTAACCTCTGTTTTTAATCAGGCGAATTACAATGTTGGTTATTGCCATTTCAAAAAAGGGAATTATGCAGAAGCAAATTTGTGGCTTAGGAAATTCATATATAATACTGAGAATCTGGATACTTTTAAATTGAATGATGCTTTACTAAGAATTGGAGACGGTTATTTTATGTTGAAAGAGTATGGTCTGGCCATTGATTTTTATACCCAAGCTGAGAAAATCGGTTCTTTTGATGCCGATTATGCCTTGTTTCAGCGAGCGGTTTGTGAGGGAATTAAAAAAGATTATAAATCAAAAATTTCCAGTTTGGAAGAATTGATTGCAGAGAACCCAGGATCTACTTATCTCGATGCAGCATATTATGAATTGGGAAGGGCTTATAATGTGGAAGGCATAGACGAAAAAGCATTGGCTTCTTACAGACAAGTAATTGATAATGGGAGTAAAAATGTTTACTTAAAAAAATCGCTTAATGGAACTGGATTAATTCATTACAATAATGATAATTACGATGCGGCAATAGCAATTTTTACCAAGATGGTAAACGAGTATCCAACTTACCAGGACACCAAAGAGGCTTTACGAGTACTTAAGAATATTTATTTGGAAAGAAATGAAGTGGATAAATATGCCGATTTGGTTGCGGGTCTATCCTACATAGATGTGTCTCAAAATGAATTGGATTCAGCTGTATTTAATGTGGCTTGGGGAATTTACACCAATGGAGATTGTAATAAAGCAAATCCTTATTTCATTAGTTATTTAAATAAATACCAACCAGCAATGCAAGAATTAAAAGCTAATTATTATTTGGCCGATTGTTATTATCGATCCGAAAAATATGATTCAGCTGCAATGTATTATGAAAACATAGCTGCCATGCCACCTAATAGTTATACAGAAGAGGCATTGATCAGAACAGCTGATTATTATTATGAAAGTGAAATGTATGAGAAGGCTTATGCAAAGTACAAAGCTTTAGAAATATCCGCTACAAGTGCACCAAACCTTAGACAAGCGGTAGGTGGAAGATTAGAATCTGCTTTTATTTTAGATTCTACGAATATGGCTTTGCAAGCTGCCGAAGTTTATTTAGGTCATGGGTTTAATGAAGCTAATTATGTTGCCATTGCCTATGTGCTTAAGGCGAGAAATGCTGTTAAAAACAAAGAGGATAGTAAAGCTTATGGCTATTTTGAAATTGTAAAGGATACAAGTAAAATGGAAATTAGCGCTGAGGCTACTTACGGTCTGGCAAAAATTAATTTTATAAACGATAGTTTAAAAGCTTGCGAAAAATATATTTATGAAGTAGTTGATGGTTCACCGAGGTATCCTTTTTGGATTGCCAAATCATTGATTTTGTTATCTGATGTATATGTAAAACAAGAAGATTATTTTCAATCAAAAGCAGTTCTTCAAGCCATTCTTGACAATTACAAAGGAAAATATTTGAAGAATGTAGCCAAAACAAAACTGCAAGAGGTGGAGGCTCTGGAAAAAAAGCCAGATGAAGAATTAAAAGAAGCTCCTGAAATGGAGTTTGAATTCGAAGCAGTAGATATTGACGAAGAAGACATTGATGCTTTGTTTCAGGAAGAAGAATTAGAAGAAGAGGATGTTA
>TARA_B110000037_G_scaffold181268_1_pt1 | contig 12418 bp, 8 predicted proteins | sample TARA_B110000037 | Tara Oceans TARA_B110000037 (sample SAMEA4397196) | marine metagenome | biome: Polar Biome; feature: [MIX] marine epipelagic wind mixed layer (ENVO:01000061); material: water (ENVO:00002006), including particulate matter (ENVO:01000060) such as... | depth 10-100 m
CTTCAATAATAATGGCCGCTCGGAGATCGGCCGCTACCTTTTGAATACCCTTGGGATTATCTATTCAAAATTCGAGTTCTGATAAAGTAGAGAGCGAAACCTACTTTTTCGAGTTCAGAGAGGCAGTTCTTCGGAGGTGTTTGCATGAAGAGACCTGATCGCTATTTGTCGGGATTCCGATAGTAATTGAAGCCGCATCCAGGGAATCGAGAATGTTTGCGGTTTGAGAGGTTGATTTTCGATAGGTCTATGTTGGGGAAAATGCGTTGCGAAGGGCTAGGTCATGCATTTGGGTAGGTGGAGACCTCAATACCTCTCAATTATGAATCTGCATATGGCTGGCCGGAAGGCTTTAACGTTGTTGGCGATTGGAATTGCCTTCGTTTGTTCCTCTTGGGGCGTGAGTGAAAACGGTCGTCCTAATATTTTGGTTATAATCGCCGACGATTGTACTCACAATGACCTGCCGCTTTATGGCGGGCAGAATGCGAAGACGCCGCGTATCGATGCGCTCGCTAAGGAGAGTTTGATCTTTAACAAAGCTTATGTGAGCGAGGCAATGTGTCAGCCTTGTCGGTCGGAAATGTACTCTGGTCAGCACCCGATTCGAAATGGCGCTGCTTGGAATCACTCGGGAAGCCGTTTAGATACGAAAACCCTGCCGCATTTCATGGGAGACTTGGGTTATCGAGTTGGGCTTGCGGGGAAAGTGCATGTGACGCCGAAGACTGTGTTCCCATTCGAGCGCCTTGAAGGGTTCGATATCAGCTGCGTTCGTTCGCCGACGCAGGAGCACAAGACGAATTCGATTGAGCAGTTCATGAAGCGGGACGACGAGGAACCCTTTTGTTTGGTTGTCGCTTTGGTTGAGCCGCATGTGCCTTGGGTGATGGGCGATCGTTCGCAGTATCCGGATGATGAAATCAAACTGCCTCCTTACATGGTGGATACGCCGACGACTCGAGATGCGTATGCACGCTATTTAGCGGAGATAACGTACATGGACGGTCAAGTAGGCGAAATTTTGGATACACTGGAATCGACTGGTAAAGCCGAGGAAACATTGGTGTTATTCACTTCAGAGCAAGGAGCTCAGATTCCTGGTTGTAAATGGACAAATTGGGACAATGGACTTCACACTGCGTTAATCGCGCGTTGGCCAGGTCGAATCGGCGCGGGAAAACGAACCGATAGCATAGTACAATATGCGGACTTCGCGCCAACTTTTGTCGAATTAGCTGGGGGCGATACACGTGATCATGAATTCGATGGAACGAGTTTCATCGGTACTCTATTCGATGGGAGCAAACCTCATCGGACATACGCTTATGGCTTGCACAACAATATCCCCGAAGGCCCTGCGTATCCGATTCGGACGGTTACGAATGGAGAATTTCGATACATTCGTAATTTGTCGCCTGATGAGATCTATATCGAAAAACACTTGATGGGAGTGAGGGGGAATGGGGCTTTGAATAACCCCTATTGGAGTACGTGGGTTTTCGAGAGTGGGGAAACCGAAGAGGCAGAGGCTATCGTAAAGCGCTATATCAAACGGCCGGCAGAAGAGCTTTACCGTACCAGTAAAGACCCTTTCGAACTGACAAATCTGGCGGGCGATTCTCGGCATTCCGCGATTAAAGAGACGCTTAGCCGAGAGCTTGATCAGTGGATGCACGATCAGAATGATCCGGGGATTCCGTTGGATACGCGCGAAGCGCATGCAGCCGCTAAGAAGGGGAAGCATATTTATTAGCGAGGTTGATTGATTTTTGCCCACAGATTTGCACAGATGATGTAATTAACCCAATTACGTTTCATAAACCGCAGCGTACCTTGAGATCGCAGAGGATTCTCTAACGCGTCCTCAGCGGCCTCTGCGGTTATAAAATACATACACCTGGATTTATCACTTTAGTTCGGTTATGAATTGTCCATATTACAACTACAACTTGTAGATGAAAAAATCACTTACAGTTCAATCTTCTGAATGCCTCGTTGGCTTGCTCCGAAGATTCTTTATTATGATACGATTTTTATTAGGACTTACTTTCTTTGCTTCTTGCGCGGTTGCCGAATCATCTCGTCCCAATATTCTGTTGGTACTGGCGGACGATCTTGGTTATTCGGATCTTGGATGCTTCGGAGGCGAAATTGAAACGCCCAATTTGGATGCGCTGGCTCGTGACGGGCTTCGGTATACGAGCTTCTACAATTCGGCGCGGTGCTGTCCATCGCGCGCTTCGCTTATTTCTGGACTTTATCCTCACCAAACGGGGATTGGTTCCTTCGTTCGAAAGGATAAAAAGCCGCCCAAAGGATTTGGTCCGGCATATCAAGGTTTCTTGAACGATCGGTGCGTGACGATTGCAGAGGTTTTGAAGGCGTCGGGCTATTCGACTTGGATGTCGGGGAAATGGCATATGGGTTCGGATCCCGGGCCGGTTGATCGCGGCTTCGATCAGTTCTTCGGATACACTCAAGCCCACTCGCATAGTCAATGGGATGCTGGTTTCTATAAGCGCTTGCCGGAAAGCTCTGATCCGGAATTGCAATACGGCGATGGTGAGTTCTACGCGACGGATGTATTTACGGATTACGCTTTGGAGTTCTTGGATCAAGCTCGCGAGGATGAAGGTAAGCCGTGGTTTCTTTACTTGGCTCATTCGTCGCCGCATTTTCCGGTTCAGGCCCCTACGAAGCTGGTGGATAAGTATATGGCGACTTATCGAAAAGGTTGGGATCGCTTGAGAGAAGAACGTTTGGATCGGATGATAGCAGGTGATTTGGTCGCGCTAGATACGAAGTTGCCACCAAGGGCGATGGTTCCAGTCGATAGAGATGACATTGCCAATGGCTATCCTGGTCAGCCCAATCCCGCATGGAATTCTCTACCCGGAAATCGCCGCGAAGATTTGGCCCGAAGGATGGCGATTTTCGCCGCCAGCGTGGAACATATTGATCGAGGAGTCGGTGAAATCGTAGCGAACCTTAAGGCTAATGGAGAGTTTGAAAACACGCTTATTCTATTTACGAGCGACAACGGGGCTTGTTACGAATGGGGTCCTTTTGGTTTTGATGGTACTTCGCGTAGGGGAGTGACTACGCTTCACGAAGGTGAGGCGCTGCGAACGATGGGTTTGGCAGATTCGCATCATTCTTATGGCAGCGCTTGGGCTAATCTGGGCAATACGCCTCTTAGCCTGTACAAACATTTTTGTCATGAAGGAGGCATTACAAGTCCACTGATTGCTCACTGGCCAGAGGGAATCGATGCCTCAAATGAAATTCGAACTGACTCGACTCATGTTATGGACCTCATGCCGACAATCGTAGAAGCGACGAGTTCGGAGTATCCTAAGCGGTTTAGTGGACAGTCTATCCAACCGATGGAAGGAGTGTCTTTGCTGTCTAGTTTCAGAGGCGAAGCCCAGGAGCAACGCGCTATCGGATTCGAGCATCAATTTGCCCGAGGTTTTCGCAAAGGAAATTGGAAGATCGCGTGGGGTAAGAAAATGCCTGAAGAGGCAACGTGGGAGCTCTACGATTTGTCAAAGGACCGTACCGAACAAAATAATTTAGCGAAGAGTCATCCTGAAATTACTGAAGCCTTGGCTGCAGAATGGATAGATTGGGCGGCGCGTCTTGGAGTGCAAATAAGCAGCCCAACCGTGAAGAATTAGAAAAACCTGAATTGAGAGAATATGAATACTTTATCTATCCGCATATTGACCTTCATTTTGATCGCGACGTTTGTTTCGACAGCGAACGTTCAGGGGGCTCGTAGTAGCGATAAACCAAACGTTATCATTTTCTATGTGGATGATATGGGGTATGCGGACCCGTCCTGTTTTGGGAATCCAGATATGGAGACGCCGAATATCGATCGTTTTGCAACGGAAGGTTTGAAGCTGACGAACTACTATTCGAACTCTCCGATTTGCTCGTCATCGAGAGTAGCGTTAAATACAGGCCAAGCTCCCGGTAGACATAAGGTGTGGGCTCATTTTGCTTCGAAGGAGCAAAATGCGACTCGTAATATGGCGGACTTTTTGGATCCGAACGTTCAAACGATGGCGAAGAGTTTCAAGGCGAATGGCTACGCTACGGCTCACTTCGGAAAGTGGCACATGGGGGGAGGGCGCGATGTGGTTGCTCCGTATCCACAAGCCTATGGATTCGACGAGTCGTTGGTGTCGTTCGAAGGATTAGGAGATCGGTTGTTATGGGCTAAAAATGGGCTGAACGGTCAAAGCGCGAAGTTGGAGCGAGGAAAGATAACCTATGTCGAAAAGCATGAAACGACGGGAATTTATGTGGATCGGGCGATTGATTTCATGAAGCGCTCCAAGGATGAGCCATTCTATCTTCACGTATTTCCGAATGACGTTCATGACAGGCATGAGCCCGATGAGGAGTGGTTAGCGAAGTACGAAAAGTATTCAAGTAACCCTTACGTTAAGAAATTTTACGCGACGCTCGACAATATGGATCGACAGTTCGGCCGATTGGTCGATGCGGTAGACGAGTTGGGTCTCGGCGAGGAGACGATCATCGTTTTCACGAGCGATAATGGCCCGACCGATTGGGGGCGCTATTATAAAGAAGGTTTTAATCCCCCTGGATGGACGGGTCCATTGTTCGGTCGTAAATGGAGTCTTTACGAAGGAGGAATTCGTATGCCGTTTATCGTCCGATGGAAAGGGAATATTCCTGAAGGAAAAACAAATGAGACAACCATCGTGGCTGCAGTGGATTTGTTTCCTTCGCTTCACGCGATGACCGGAGCGGATTTGCCCGCAGGTTGGAGTCTGGATGGCGAGAATCTCAGCAAGGCGTTGCAAGGTCGCAAAGTGAAGCGAAAGGCGCCGGTTTTCTGGGAGTACGCAGGAAATCCAGGAATATTAAAACCAGGTAATCCGCTTTTCGAAAGTCCAACCAACGCGATGCGGGATGGCAATTGGAAACTATTGACCAATGACGATGGAAACCAAACCAAACTCTTTAATTTGAAGCAGGATATCGGAGAAACCGCGGATCTGATCGGTCAATATCCAGAACGAGCCGAGCGGATGAAGCAGGAGCTGCTCGAATGGCGGGGAAGTTTGTAGGGAAGCAGTAGTTAGCGGTCCTCACCGATTAGCGGGATTTGATAACATGCGGCTTCCAAGTGATTCCTAAGGAGGAGATAGGGACCTACAAGAGCTGGAGGATTCCAGCTTTTTCCTTCTAGAGCTTTAAAGCTTCCAATAATTCGGGGCTCTTCGGGTACGGGTTCGACGAGTAGAATATCGCCGTTTTCGGCAGTTAGCAATAAGAGCTCGTTTACGAGAATTAGTTGACCGTGACCGTAGCGTCCTTTTTTCCATTCGCGCCGGCCCGTTTCGACGTCGATGCAGGTGAGTATACCGTCATCAAGACCGTAGATGTATCCGTCTTTGAATACGAAATTGTTGAATTTGGATTTCAGGTGAAGGCTTGTCCAGATTTCTTCTACCGCTTGTTTGCCTTCCTCGATTGGAGATATTTGCAACATTGCGGCGCCGGCTCCGTAGCCGCTGGAGAAGATTATACGATCACCAGGTATCAGGATGGGAATCGCGACACGGGGAGAAGATGTCGATCTCGTCCATGGGTACTCCCATAGTATTTCTCCGCTAGCAACATCGTGCGCGTAGAGTCCATCCCGATTGAATATGAGAATTTGCTTTGTACCGGCAATTTCATAGAAAACCGGTGAGCTCCAATGAGCTTGGTCGTTCCCGCCGCCCCAAACGAAATCGCCCGATATTTTATCGTAGGCGACTAAGGAGTTATCGTTGCTGCCGCCAACGTTTACGATAACAAGGTCTTCGTAGATTAGCGGTGAACTAGACATCCCCCAATCCGGTAGTTTGGCGCCTTGCGTTTCGAGGACGTTGCAGCCCCAAATGGGTTCTCCGGAAATTAATTCGAGACATTGTAATTCTCCAGTGGCTCCCATTGTGTAGAGACGATCTTCGTCAATGGTTGGAGTCGCTCTTGGTCCAATTCCTCCGAGAGGATTGTCATATCGAGCAGAAAGTTGATTTTCCCAAATTCGTTTACCGGAAAGAAAGTCATAGCAAACTACCTTTTCGAAAGCGCCTTCTTGTTCTTGCGTGAATAGGCGGTTTTCGGATGCGACGAACCCAGACCAGGCTTCGCCAATCGGTTGCTTCCAGAGTAGTTTGGGCGGAGAGGTTACCCAGTCAGGATCGAGCGATATGTCTGATACAGTTGCGTTTCGATTGGGTCCTAGGAATTGCGGATAGTTACGGGATCTCAGTGGGAGAGGGCGTTCGTTAGGCGCTGGTTCAGTGTTTGAAACTTGCTGCGTTGTCTCATGCCATCGCCAACGAAATATTGGTATTAGGTCACCGGATACTCCTTCGTATTGAAATAGACTTCCGATTCCCACTCCGATTGCGATTACACCTGTTGAAGTAACGACACGGTAGCGCCATGGCAGTCGTGACAACGCGAGCAACCAAATGAGCGAGAGAATGAATGCGAATCCTAGGATGCCGATCGATTTCATCACGATTGCTTGACGACTTTCGCTTTCGCCAAGCATTACGAATAGCATTGAACCAATAGCTAGGCAGGCAATTGCGATGAGGGGCCACCATCGGATCGTTGTTTTAGAGTTACTCATTGTTTAAAAGTCTCTAAGTTTTGCTTGAATGAAATCCGCGATCGCATTTCCGATCGCGGCGGCTCTTGTTTCGTCGATGTGAACTCCATCGCCGCAGGCAGGTGGAGCGGCCAGTTTGCTAGCATCCAGAAAATGGACACCCTGCTTATCCGTTACTTCTTTGTAGGTTTGGGGGAAGCATTTCGATTTTTCGGCAGCATTTTCGAAAAGGCGTCCGAATGGAAAGCGCTCTCCATCGGTTGCAGGCCGATAACCCCAGGTATTCGAATCGCCAAAAAGAAGGTAGTTTTTCATCTCGATCAATGTAGAGAAACGAATTGCGAGAGTCGTTCAATGATCAAATTGAAGTGGCGGAGGCAATTGGAGCGGCATTAGAACGAATTTTCTGGATAGACTGAGTACGTCATCTTTGAATCTTGCCAAAACATGTCAGGATCCTATTCGTATGAGCAGTTTTCACCCCCTATAGAATATGCATATGAAACACGCATCGCTTGTCGTAATCCTTACAATGATAATACCGCTTCTTGCCCTAGGGCAGAGCAAGATCGGCACTGGCTCGATAATGGAGCTTTACACTCAGAATTGCGCTTCTTGCCATGGTCAGAACATGGAAGGCGGTTTGGGGAGTTCTCTGATCGACGATATTTGGAAATATGGCGGTTCAGATGAAGAGATAGCCAAGGTGGTTCGGGATGGGGTTCCCGAAATGGGGATGGTGCCCTGGAAGGATGTACTAGCGGACGATCAGATTCGGGCGCTCGTTATTCTGATGCGCGAGCAAAAGCTCTTGGCCGAAACATCCGGTATTCTTGAGAAGGTAAAACCTTTAGGCGGCATATTTTCGACTGATCGCCACAACTTTCGTTTGGAAAAGGTCGCGGAGGTGGATGACGTTTTGTGGTCGATTTCGTTTCTACCGGATGACTCGATCTTGATTACGCAACGTAATGGAAAACTCTGGAATATTCGGGGCGGGAAGAAGCATGAGATCAAGGGCATCCCAGAGGTTTGGGTGAAGGGGCAAGGCGGTCTACTTGAAGTGGCTCCACATCCGGACTATGAGAAGAATGGTTGGGTTTACCTTTCGTTCAGCGAAAACGTCGGGGCGAAAGTAGACGGTAAGGATGCGGCTATGACGGCGGTTGTTCGAGGGAGAATCAAAAATGACAACTGGGTAGACGAAGAAGAGATCTTTCGAGTTCCTCCTGAATTTCATGTCAATCCCGGCGGGCATTATGGATCGCGATTCGTTTTCAAGGATGGTTATGTGTTCTTTAGCATTGGGGAACGGCAGATTTCGAAAATGGCTCAGGACCTGTCAAAACCGAACGGGAAAGTACATCGACTCTTCGATGATGGCCGGGTTCCTAAAGACAATCCTTTTTATGAAAAGGCGGGTGCTTACAAGAGTATTTGGTCCTATGGGAATCGAAATCCTCAAGGTCTCGACCTGCATCCAGTTACTGGAGACATTTGGGAAACTGAGCACGGACCTCGGGGTGGGGATGAGTTGAACGTAATTCGCAAGGGCCGCAATTATGGATGGCCGGTTATTACGTATGGCATGAATTACGATGGTAAGCCGCTGACAGATAAGACGCATATGAAGGGAATGGAGCAGCCAGTCTATTACTGGCTTCCTTCCATCGCGACGGCTGGAATCGATTTTTACGAAGGCGACGCTTTTCCTGAATGGACTGGCAATTTGTTGGCGACAGGGATGTCGGCCGAGGAGTTGCAGCGATTGGTGATTGAGGACGGGAAAGTCGTTCATGTTGAAACTATTATGAAGAAGCAGGGCCGCGTTCGCGATGTATCAACAGGACCGGATGGCATGATCTATGTATCGCTGAATACAAGAGGACCGAATAACGGCGTGCTTTATCGCTTGGTTCCTGTTGGCGAGCCGAGATGGACTAGTTTGTTTAACGGAAGGAATCTTGACGGATGGGAAACGCGCGATGGCGCGTCTACCGTGCTAGTGGATGATGGAGCAATGGTCGCTTTTCATCAGGACACGAAAGCGTTTACCTATCTCGCTACGAAAAAGACGTATGGGGATTTTATTCTCGAGTTAGATGTGAAGGTAGTGGGCGATTTGAATTCCGGTATTCTTTTGAGAGGAAACAGTTCCCCCTCAGTTCGCGATGGCAATCTTCATGGTTATCAGATGGAAATCGACCAGTCCGAGCGGCAGTGGACGGGTGGTATTTACGAAGAGGCAGGACGAGGTTGGCTCTATTCCCTTGAAGGAAAAGATGATGCTCGAAAAGCGTATCGAGCTTCGGACTGGAACCACTACCGGGTCGAGGCAATCGGCGAACATTTCCGCATATGGGTAAATGGCGTGCCTACTCTGAATATGGCTGATACGAAAACCGCTGAAGGCGTCATAGGTATTAAAATACATAAATTGTCTCAAGGTGGAGGTGGTGGATCAGTCTCGATCCGTAATGTACGAATTATTTCCAAAAACGCTGGCGATCAAATTCAAGGCATATCCATTCCTGAGGTGGCGACTTCTTTGTGACATTAATAAACTACCCGAATAGCTAGAAAACTCAAAGTTGCGCCATGAAGAAAATAATTGGTATCCCGTCGTTTATTCTCATTCTTTTAGGTTCATTCTGTTATACGGCTCTAATTTGTGGTGATAGATTTCAAGGGGCTTGGCAGCCACTCGTGAAGGAGGGCGTTTAGGTTCTTTGGGCGGATCGGTTTGGGAAGGTAGGCGTTCATTCCGATTTCAGGCAACGCTCTCGGTCGCCTTCAATCTCGTTTGCCGTGAGGGCGATGATAGTGGTGCTAGTGTTGGGGTTGTCGTCATAGGGCTTCCCGTCAACTTTGAAGCGGACTTGTTTGCCATCGCGATCAAAGCAATAGAGGCGATCATGCATTAAGGCGATCCAGGTCCGCTGCTGGTTATCAACCAGAATGCTTGCAGCATCAGATTTTCCGATGTCTTCGCCATCATCGCTGATAAACGAGAGGTTTTTAAGTTGCAGATTTTCAACGTCGAAGCTCCAAACGCCATTTGTCGTAGCAACTAGGTACCGGCCTGGCGAAGTCTTGAACGCGTCTTTGCGGTCCGCCAATTCCCGTTAATCGTTCAGACCAAGCTAGGCTTTGGGGGTCGAATAAATAGAGGCCGGTTAGAGTTCCGAGCAAAAGGCGCCCGTCATGCATGAGCTCGAATAAGTTAGGCGATCTTGAGAGTGATTGTCCCATTGGGTCCAGAAGAGGGAAGTTTTCGAACTGCTCCGTGTCGTAGTCGAACCGATCGAGCCCTTGTGGACTGGCAATCCAGAGATTGCCTTCCGAATCGCTGGTTACCTTAACGGGTTTGTTTGTGGAAATGGCTCCTTTGACGTCAGGATTGGGAATGAAGGTGCGGAAGCGCTGGCTGTCATACCGGACCAGGTTGTTGTTTGTCGGGATCCAGACGTAACCTTTTTCGTCTTGGAATACGCTCCTCGCCCATAGGGAAGGCAAATCTTCGCTACCGGCGAAATTTTCGAAGCGAAGGTTTTCAAGAGAGGCGGCGAATCCGCAGCTCGCAAATACAAGGGTCACGAAGGCCGTGGCCAGACGCATTGATTTTGGAATAAGCTGCTCATTCGGGTATGATATTGGATTCAAGATGCATAATTCTCCCTAAGATGGATTCTAGCAAACACGTTTTTCGCTAGATTAAGAACATGTATGCGAGTTTTATCTCTAGAGGTATAAGCGTAGATAGGGCGCGTATTCGCTTGGCCTAGTTGATGCATTCTTGTTTAGTTTCGGCCATGAAATTCGTTTTTCTACTCCTGATTCTTTCGTTTTCGATTTCATTCCTCCAGGCCGATACGTCGCAGGTGGATTTTAAGGTCACCCATGGGCCGATTTTGGGTAGGCCAGGCGAGACTACCATGAGCGTTTGGGTGAGAACGAATATTCCAGGTGAGGTTTCCGTTCGGTATGGCACGGAAAAGTTTAAGCAAGTCATGGTGTCGGAATATGTGGATACTAGTCTGGAAAACGACAATACGGGCGTTATAACGCTGACGAATTTGTATCCAGATACGCTTTACTATTATTCCGTCGACAAGGGACTTTCGGGTACCTTTCGAACGCTGCCAAGAGGAAGCGATTTCGCGAATGACGAGCACAATCCCGAGGGTTTGTTTAATTTTCAGTTCGAGTTCGTTTCTTGCGTTAATCAAAATCCAAAGTCCGGGGTTGGACCAAGTATGCCGATCTATGATACGCTGAACGACCAAGTTGCGGATAAGGTTCATTTCGCGATCTTAAATGGCGATTGGCTTTATGAAGAAGATCGCGGTTACCCTCCATCCGCTTGGATGGAGCAAGTGAGAGCCGGCCCGGCCCAAATGCCGGATATACTGGATTATTCTCCGCCGGTTGCGGGCGTTTGGGAGAATTACAAAACGTACATGAATCGTGGCCGAAATATGATGGAATGGCATAGTCGCGTACCGAGCTTTTTTACGTTCGACGATCATGAGTTGATTAACGATATTTATGGCGCTGGCGAAGTTGGCTTAGTGAGTCGTCGCGCCGTTTTTCGGGATCCGGCGGTTAAGGCTTGGTTTGATTATCTAGGATGGGCCAATCCAGTGGCTCACGATGAATCGGCCCGATTCGGTCGAGCTCGTTTTGAAAAGGGGAGCGATGTCCTATTCGACCCGAAGGCGGATTTCACATCTATGAACCTTGAGGACTTTGCGAATTTGCATGTGCATTGGGGGAAGGCAACCGATGGCATTCCTCTGGGAGAATTGGATTTTCAGCCAGGCGATCCCAATTCGGGCGTTTATGGTATTGTGGAAGTTCTCGATAAGAATCGGGTCCGTATCGAACCGTCTGCTCGGGCGGATGGGCAGGCTTCGTACTCGATTGGGCGGCGCTCGTATGGATCCTTTCGCGTAGCGAATTGCGAGTTCTTCTTGCTCGATACGCGATCTCACCGGTCCATGCACGATGTAGCCAATCCGAACCAAGCGGGCGCGACGATTTTAGGTAAGCAACAGCTGAATTGGCTCAAGGATGCTATTGAGAAATCGGATGCGGATTTTTACTTTATGGCCTCTTCCGTCGACTTTATGATTCCTCATGTGGGTAGTGGAGGAGGGGACGACAAAAATCTAGTGGCAGCCAAAGACGATGCTTGGACGGTTTTTCTGGAGGAGCGCGAGGATCTGATCCAGTTTTTCGAAGAGCGAAAGCAAAAGCAGTTCTTTATGATGACGGGCGATTTGCACAATAGCTTTGCGATCAAAGTGACTTCGAATGTTTGGGAATTCGCGTCGGGCCCCGGCAATTCAGTCAACCATGTCCCGGCCGATGACGAAGGCAATCGTCCGGCCAATGGTCTGTTCAAATACGGACCACGAGAATGTGAAATTCGCTGGTCGTCATATGTCCTTGGTGATGCGCCGCGATTGGAGCGAGTCCATCCGCACTATTGCGTCGTCCAGATAAATAACGTCTTCAATAGTCCGATACAACGCGGTGATGAACGCTGGGTGGCATTTCCTCATCCGCAAGTGATATTCAAGTACTACGATGCATTCACCGGTGATCTTAAGTATGCCGAATCGATCGTTGCGGGATTGAATAATTGATTGGGAAATTTTGACGAATAATGATCGCAGGTTCTTGTTTTTTGTTAACTTCGGGTAGGTCTCTCGCGACTTGTCAATGACCGCGACTTGTCGGTGGTTTCGTTGCTAGTTT
>TARA_B110000037_G_scaffold23818_1_pt1 | contig 12413 bp, 8 predicted proteins | sample TARA_B110000037 | Tara Oceans TARA_B110000037 (sample SAMEA4397196) | marine metagenome | biome: Polar Biome; feature: [MIX] marine epipelagic wind mixed layer (ENVO:01000061); material: water (ENVO:00002006), including particulate matter (ENVO:01000060) such as... | depth 10-100 m
GTATGATCCTAGCTCTCCTTACTCGGCATCAAAAGCAAGCTCAGATCACTTAGTAAGAGCATGGAATAGAACATATAATTTGCCAACGCTTATAACTAATTGTTCAAATAATTATGGACCTTATCAATTCCCTGAAAAATTAATTCCATTAATGATTCTTAATTGTCTAGAGAATAAAGATTTACCCGTATATGGTGAAGGAAAAAATATCAGAGATTGGCTTTATGTAACAGACCACTGTGAAGCAATATATCAAGTTTTATTAAAAGGTGAAATTGGTCGCACTTATAACATTGGTGGAAATAATGAAATTCAGAATATTAAAATAGTTCAGACTATTTGTAATATTTTGGATAAAAAGATTCCAAGCGAAAATGGAAAATCATATAAAAGTCTTATTAAATATGTTAAAGACAGACCTGGGCATGATTTTAGATATGCAATTGATTCTACCCGAATTCAAAATGAATTAGGGTGGAAACCTTTAGAATCATTTGAAACTGGAATAGAGAAAACAATTCAATGGTATTTAGATAATAAAAAATGGTGGAATGATATTCAAAATAAAACATATGATCAGGAAAGATTGGGAGTGGTTGAATTATGAAAGGTATCATCTTAGCAGGTGGAAGTGGAACTCGATTACATCCTTCAACCAAAGTAGTTTCTAAACAGTTATTACCTATATATGATAAGCCAATGGTTTATTATCCTTTATCAACACTAATGCTAGCGGGTATACGTGATATTCTTTTAATCTCAACACCTGAAGATATTAAAAGATTTGAAAGCTTATTAGGTACTGGTGATTCTCTTGGAATTAATATTTCATATGCGATTCAACCTTCACCTGATGGTCTTGCTCAAGCATTTATTATTGGTGAAAAATTTATTGGTAAAGATGCTGTTTCATTAGTTCTAGGTGATAATATATTTTTTGGTCATGGCTTTACTGAAATGCTAAAGCAGGGCTTCAATACAGTTCTAAGTAATAATGAAGCGGTTATCTTCGGGTATGAAGTCAAAAACCCTGAAAGGTATGGTGTCGTTGGGTTTGATTCGTCAGGTAAAGTAATAAGCTTAAAAGAAAAACCAGTTAATCCAGATTCAAATTATGCACTGGTTGGATTATATTTCTATCCAAATACTGTAATTGAGATTGCTAAGAATATAAAACCATCAGAAAGAGGTGAGTTAGAAATAACATCTGTAAATCAAGAATTTCTTAAAAGAGATCAATTATCAGTTGAATTAATGGGGAGAGGGTATGCTTGGTTAGATACTGGAACTCAAGATTCAATGATAAGTGCTTCAAATTTTATAAAAACGATTGAAGATAGGCAGGGATTGAAAGTTGGATGCATAGAAGAAATTGCATACATGAAAAATTTTATAGATAAAGAGCAACTTTCTAAAATAGCAAGTTCTTATAAAAATAAATATGGTGAATATCTTAAAAAATTGATTTTAAAATAGTAAATCCAATTAATAGTTAAGAAAATTAAAATTATGATACAGGCCTAATTCAAAAGAGACTTTACAAGTACTTTTTATTTCTTCACTTTTTGCCAAATATGTATTCTTAAACTCCACGATATTCAGTCCTATTTGATACTGTAAATATTTATTAAATAATGAGTTCTCTAATTTAATTGAACCCATCCATTTTTCTTCTATCTCAAAAGAGTCATCAAAACGTTTAGATTGTAGATCTTGATAATTACTTTCAATAGAAATTTGCTTTGTTTTACCTCGTTTGAGCGATGAAAGTTCAATATAGATTTTTGTATCTAAAATATCACCAGTAATATAAGACACAAATTCTTGAGCATGAGGTCCTGCCCAAAAACCTAGTGGCTGATTGTGACTGTAAAAATCATTTATCATAAATTTATGTTTGTATACTCTCTGATCCGTCCAATTATATTCAATACCCAAAGAAATATTTTTCTTAAAAATTTTATCTGAATGGAATCCGAATTGCCATGCAAACCAATTATGATTTTTCTTTTTTAGCAGCCACTCTGGTGTGAACTCATCCATAAAAAAAGACAAATAAATGGTCTTATCAATTAAAGGTTTGATTTCAACATCAAATCCCATTTGAAGGTTATCTGTATCTCCAAGATAGTTCTCAGTAGGGTAGAATGGTAGTACTGGAATCAGATAATGAATGTCTAGTCCTCTTAAAGCATATACAACGGTTTCATTAGCTGATATTTTTAATTTTGAATTTAAATTCCATACTATACGATGTCCTGCAATAGAGCGTTTAATATTAATAGACCTTCCAAGGTTTCCAATATTATTATAGTATTTTCCTGAAGTCGAGTCATCAATACCACTTTTTAAAAAACCATGAAAGTATATTAGTTTTAAATTTTCTTTAATTTTCCATTCAAAGCCAAACTGCGGATAGGATGGTGCTTTATTCGATAAGTAAATAGCTCTTTTACCACCTCCCCATAATTGATCATACTTGCCAATCTCTAATCTTAAATTTGGGAAATGATACGAAATTTTTGCCGTAGAAAATTCACTCCAGTAACCATCCGCATCTTTTGACTTATCGATATATGGTAGGCTCTGTATATGTGAAGAATTAAATAAGTTAGAATCAATATCACCCAAAAAACCTAATTGTAAATATTTTGATTCAATCTTCCAGTTCTCTTTCTCGTAATGGACGGATATTCCAGCTCCAAAAATATTTAAAGCCTCTTTCTCTGTTTGCCAGTCGCTTCCATTAGAAGAATATTGATTAAAAAAAATAGGATTAATGAGCAATTGATTGGTAAAGCCGAATGAAATAAAGAGAATTAAGGTTAAGTGAATTTTAGTCATAATTATTTACTTCGAGCACCATGGAAAATTATATTATAAAAAGCTTTTGTTAAATATTTCAAATCAGTTTTAATTGGTTTTTTTTCTTTTTCTAATAAATATTTTTTTTCACTGTTTACTATTTCTTCGAATGAATTTGGCATATCAGCGTAATAAGGTGGAATTAAACCAGGCTTAGACTTCACCCTTAATTCTTGAATATCTTTTGGGTATAGGTTGAAATATTGTTCACTTAGAGCACGTACACCAACTAGCTTAATATCGCCAATGAGCCAATTATATAATTGTGGGATTTCGTCAATAAAATAAGCTCTGAAGAATTTTCCCCAAGTAGTTATTCGAAAATCATTTTGAAACTTTCCAGATTTATTGATATGATGTTTTTCATATATATCACCCTGAATAAACTCACTATATGGATACATTGTTCTAACTTTATAGATATATATCCTTTCGCCATTATAGCCAATTCTTTTTAATTTTACAATTGGGCCGTAAGATGGATATCTCTCCTGAGAAACTGTTCTCTTTTTTTTCGCGATAAAATAGCAAGTATCATTTATAACTTTTTCACTGATAGTTTCATAACCGCAAAAAGATAATCGACCTAAAACTTCGGACTTTGACAAGACTCGATTTTTACCTTGAGTTAATATAAAATAAATCTGTTTTGTAATTGTGAGTATTGGAAATACTCTGAAGAATGTAAAATAAAAAGGGATTAATATAGAATATAAAAAATGTGGCATCTGAGATCTTAAATGATTATTCATACTATCCAGAGGAATATAATTTCCAACTATGATTCCATTATTTTCTAGTTTTGAGTATACATCTAATAAATAAGCATTGATCCTTCGAATATCATTAATTTTATGAAAATTAATGATTAGTTCTTTTGAATTATTTCTCAAAAACTTTATGTTGTCTGATGATTTTGTATTGAAAATTGTAAATTTTCTTTTTTTAATATTTTCAGTTTTAATTGAATTATATATATAATCAATTATAATATTTTTATTTTTAAGCTCAATGTCTTTTAATATTTCGTGGATCTCTCTTTTTGTATCCTTATCAGTGTCTTTTTTACTATCTTTTATTATAAGTAATTTTTCTTGATTATTATTGGTATTGTTTAATATCAGTGTTTTGTTATTATCATCTTTTTTTATTGATTTACCAAAAAAATATAAAAAGAACGCTGAATTTTCTAAAAAAGATTGAATGATACCTACTTGTAATAAGAGGTTAATGGAAGATTGATTTATTCTAAAGGTGAAATAGAAAAGGTTCAGAAACAAGAAAGTTAAAATTGATGCTTTAAAGTATGGTGAAATTTCATAAAAATGATTTGTACTATCTGGTGATTGATACCTATTCGTTAAAATTGTAGATAAGCCCCATGCCGAAAGAAGTAATAAAATATTATGCTCATGGAATCTATCATATTCAAAAGAGCCACTATTATTTGATGCTGTAAAAATATAGATCAAGATTAAAGATATAGCACCCGGAATTAACCATTTAATGTAAAATCCTTTTGTTCTAAAATGGTGATCTGTGTAGTTTATATTAATTATCTTAAGACTAGTTTTACTTAAATATATTTTTAAAATAAAGATTGAGACAATCTCAAGTAATATAGTAATGAACGTTAAGGAAAGTACGAATAACCTAGAGATACTCCACATATCTGAGAATGAGATAGATATTACGATAAATAGCAATGAAACAAGTGAAGACCAAAATACTAAACGAATAGTTAATAGAATTGGTTGATCAATTGCTGAATTATATTTTTTATAGTAAAAAGAAAACATGGACCAAAAAAATATAGATACAATATAGAGGTTAAGGTAAATGCCTTCAGGTATATATATATTGAACTTATTATAATGTAATAAGGTATATATAATGCTTAAAAGCATCATATCTATAAGCCATAATATATTTTTTAAGTTATTTTGATTAATCATAATACCAGCAGAATAATTTCAAATCATTAGACAAATAAGGTATAGAGAATTTATTTTCAAATAAGAAGTGATGTTGTGTGCAGCATCACTAAAGTCAGGAATTATTATCATAGAAGTACTTTTACATTATTTTATTAAAAAAATGTTAACGTTCTATAACTATATATTTGCTCCTGTTATTATTATAATTTAGCATTTTTTTTTAAATTATTTTTTTAAAATAATTATTTAATTGGATATTGATTATCTGGATTATCTTTAATTATATGAAAACTTTGAGGGTAATTAACGATAAACCATTCGATGAATTTATTTACATTAGTTAGATCTTTTAAAAATGCTTTGTTTTTTCTCAGGTATTCTTCTTTGATCTGATCATTATAGAATATCTCTTTTGCTTTATCAAGAACTCCTTCTGAAGATTTGAAATGATGTAATAAACCATGTTTTTCTTGTTCAATAATTGTTCCAGCAGTTAATGTATTTACATAAATTGCTGGTGTTCCTAATATTGCACATTCTGAAGCCATTGTTGCACCCTCACCAATAAATAAATCAGTGATTTTCAGTAATTTATGGATTTCTTCAGGTCTTATATTAAGTTGGTACTTTTTAAAATCTTTTGGGAAGTCTCCTTCGCATGAAATTAAAATATGAGCATCTTTTTTAAAAGAGTTAACTAAACCTGTTAAATTTTGAATAGATATTCCACTTTGTCCAATATCATGACTCGCATTCCAAGAGACTAAACGGATTAAAACTATTTTTTTACTCAAAGAGTAATTAAAGTTAAGGATATCAGTGGTTAAATCATCATTCGGTAAATAACATTGTTCCATAAAACCGTTAAAACGAATATGCTTTTCACCTAAAGTTCCATTGTAAACTTTCGGAGTAATAACGACTTTAGAAAATGGTAAAAAAGATATAATTCCTAATTTTGCATGTTCAGTATCTGTAAATGCGATATGGGGGATCTTCAGAGCATAGGATACCTGTGCAGCATAAGGGGATGCAAAACTTATAAATAAGCTGGGATTAAATAGTTTAGCTAACTTATACAACTTATAATTAGTTTTTATCAAATAAAATATTTTTCCAATTAGGTTGTTCTCACCTTTCCCTCTATTTATAAAGTCAATATTATAATAATTTAACAATTCTATAGACACATCTTTATCCCTAGCAGTAACAAGAAACTCATGTCCTTTTTCTTGAAAACTTTTTATAAAATTTCGAAAATAATGTACGTGTGCAGGGTGCCCTATATCTAAAAATATTTTCATAAATGTATTCTAATTCTAACCATTATTTTTGAGGCATTCTTGATATACAACTTTAATTCTTTGGGCTGCATAATTAAGGTCATATTCTTGTAAGGTTAACTCATCCTTGGGCACGGGCTTTTTTAATTTTATGACTTTTTTAATTACGGCTTCGATTTCTTTTGGGTTGTAGCTAGTAACAAAACTATTTTTTCTTTTGACAATAATCTCTTTAACATCTCCAACATCTGTAGAAACAACAGGGCAATTACATGCAATTGCTTCTTTGACTATCAATGGACCTGTCTCCGAGAATGATGTAACAAGTAATAGGTCCGCTGCATTCATTAAATTAGAGAGTTCTATCTTAGTATAATTTTTAAGTTCAATCAGTTCAGAATTTTTTATATTTTGTGTACTTTTGTAAGCTAAATTTACATTTTTAACCGGTTTATCAAATGAAGATGAGAATAAGATATAAACTTTATTTTGATCCCAATTGAGTTTTTTTCTTAAAGCGACTTTATCTTTTGGCTGAAAAATTTTTAAATTTATACCACAAGGTATAATGTCTTTTTCATTTAACATAACTTTTAATTTTTTTGGTTGATCTTTGTGTACAAAAATATTTTTTGAGGATAATCGAGATGCAATAAATGACCATTTATAGTTTTTATTAATATTTATATCACTTCCATGGAAAGTGATTATTACGGGTATTTTTCGTTGAAGTGTTGCTAATAATCCTGACAAGCCATAATGTGCGTGAATTAAATTAAATTTTTTATTTTTTATTTTTTTCTTTAGCTTGGATAGGCTTTTTAAATAGCCAGTCCATCCTTTACCTTTGATTAAAAAATATTCAATATGAATATCTATTTTTTTCAGACTTTCTACTTGTTCAATAATAAAAGGACTAACAGCCTTGGTATTCCCGCTTGCAACAATTAATATTCTCATTCTGATTTCATCTTTGCCAATAAATAATAAAATAGTGAACCTGATGTTACGGAGTCAATTACATGCCCACCAAAAAAGCTATAGCCTAAAAATAATAAAATTGCTATGTTATCTCGAGATGAGGCTTTAAGCATGGATGGTATTAAACCTCTACATAAAAAAAATATTAGAAGAAAAATTCCAATTATTCCATATTTAAAGAAAAAATCAAAAAAATCCATTGAGCAGTTTGTAAACCAAAACTCTCCTCTTTGTTGCCAAAATAAATTCTGTCCCGAAAAACTTGTTCCAATTAAAAAAACTTTACTATTAGAAAAAGATTCTTTCATTTGTGTGTTCAAAGATGCATAACGTCTAAAATTTATAGAAGCAATTTTATTCATCGTATCATTTTTATAGAGACCACCAACTTTTTCAGCAGCTGCGATTGATTTATTTATATTTAGACCAAAACGATTCTCATACATATCTTTAGCATTCTCTAACATAAAGGTAAGACAGAATATCCCTAATATAGCAATAATGTTGTAGATCATTATTTTATTAAGGCTTAGTGCTCGTCTTTTTAAAGCAAAAAATATTGGAAAAATGAATCCAAAAACACTTTTAGAGGCAATAATAAAGGCATTAAGAACTGTAAATAAAACTGGAATTAATTTTCGTCTTAAGTTTCCATCAAGTAAAAAGTAGGTAAAGAAAACAAGGTTTAATATTGATACAGGGTTTCCTCCTTGAAACATTCCTTTAGAAGTGCCTTCAAAGCGATAAGCTTCTAATCCGAATCCAAAGAAAAAACCAGCCATCAAACTTAAAACAAAGGTTATAAAGTTTAATTGAATTACTTTTTTAGTTAAAGTTAGGCTTAAAGTCATTCTATTTTTTAAGAATACAAATAAAAAAAATAAAAATTGTAATCTTAAAATATAAGTTATGTCACTTATTAACATATTCGTGGATAAATGAATTCCATAATTAAATGTTGCATTAAAAATAAAAAACAAAAAAATAATTAACGAAATTACTTCATCAAAATAAAGTTTGTTCCTATTGAATAATTTATAGCCATAATAAAAAAAGAATAGAATTACAATAGGTCCTCTTACCCAGTAGCCAATATTGAAAAGGGGGTTTGTTAAACCAAGGTAAACTCTTACAAATCCACTTATTGCATCAATAAATAAGAAAGAAAACATATAATACTTTATAATTATTTTTAGACTAAACAACTTATTTCACGATTATCTTATCTTCATTTTGATGATTGCTACATATATCTGGTACCCAATTCCAACTAAAATTCCGGAAGTATATCCAATCGCGATCCCAATCAACTTATAATCAGGAACTAATAATATCCAAAGTAGTACTGAAATAATTAGAATAATGATACCACCTATGTTGGGATAAATAATGTACTTAGTACCAGATAAAAAAGATACAAATGGTATTGAAACTATCCGAATAAATACACTTGGCAACATAATCCTTAATATTATGTTCCCTGTTTGAAAATCTGGTCCAAATAAAGAAAGAATATTATTCGAAAAGAAGAAAACTAAAAAACAAACTAGAAATGCAATTGATATAAGTACTTTCAATGAATAAAATAATAACTTTGTAATCTGGTCATTATCATTTTGGCCAAAAAGTTTTGAGAACTCGGGTAAAAGTACCTGTGTCGCTAATTTTGGAATGAACATTAAAATGCTTATAATAGTTATTACTGAAGAATAAACACCCGCCTGACTATTGGATAAGTAAGTTCCTATAATTAATAATGAAAGATAGCCTGTACCAGTACTTGCGACCGTTCCGATCATACTAACAAAACCATATCTAAAAAACTCTAATGAAACTATTTTTTTGTCTATTGTGTCATTGCTTTTTAGTCTTTTTAAAACTTTAGGTATCTTTTTGTATAAAATGAGTATGCTTAATATTGAAAAAAATGAATAGCTAATTATATAACAATTTAGTAGAAAATGTTTTTGACCTGATAAGCAAATATATCCCAGGACACAGAACATTAGGATATCTGAAATAATCTCATTCAGTGTATAGTCTTTGACTAAACCTACACCATAAAAAATACGACGTATTATTATGTAAGATGATCTAAAATAGATAAAAAGTAATATTGGTATTAACATATCTAAGGGGAGACCGAAGTAATCTGAAATAAATTGCCAATTTAAATATATAAATACCGAAATAATTAAAAGCGTAATGATTGGAGCATAAATGAGAATTTTAAGAACTAAAATAAAACTTTTAGCATTTTCTCTTCCTCTGAATTCTGCTAAAAATTTATTACCGCTGGTTCCAAAAAAATTTGTAACAATAATTGTAATTATGAGACAAAAGCTCATAGTAATATTTATAGAACCCAGTACCTCTTTACCAAAAAATCGTGCAATAAAAAAATTGAAACTAAAAGGTACTAGGCCGACAAAAAAAAGTGCTAGACCAGTATATGCTGTATCTAAATAGAGGCGGCGATTTTTAAAGATATTAGAAACCTTACTCTATGTTTTTCTTTCAGTATATATAGCAAAAGGAATGGAGGAAATGATGCTACCAAATATAGAGAGTAAGACAATAATTGTTCTTTTTGGCCGAGATTTTTTCACTGCGGGTTCGGCTATATCAAGGATGTTAACAAGTAACTTTTCTTTTGCTTCATCTATTTTTGCAATTTCAAACTGTTGCATTAAAGTAATATAAACAGTTCTGTTCTCTTCAACTCTACTTGCGAGCCTTTCTCTAATCATCTCAGATGTTGGAGTATCGAGTCTCAAAGGGTTATTTTTTCTGAAATTAGTTAATTTATCTTCGGAGAATTCGGTCTTGATCTTAGCATCTTCCATTTGTGCTTCAATAAACTCTCTATTTCTCGTGGCTTCACGCTTTTGCTCTATCGAAATAAAGTTCTTAACATATTCAGCAATATAATTTGCAATATCAGATGCAAGCTTAGGGTTTTGCATTTGTACTTTCACCGATATTAATCCAGATATCTCTTCACGAACTGAAATTAGTTCATCTAGAATTAGAATCGCTTCTTGTGTTTCTCTACCAATTTTTGATGTTTCAAATTTTTGTTTTGGTAAAATAATACTTTTTAAAATACTTATGGGATTTAAAGTTGCTGTCTTGTTCAACTCCCAATAAGAAATTAAGTTTAGATCTTTGCCATTATTATCAACTGTCCAATTTTTAAGAACAATATCTTTTTTTAAACGTCGACTATTTATTATGTCTGGAATATTATAAGTTGGAGAGTTCCCTAAATTTCCAATACCAAGAGATTTAGCCAGACCTTGGTAATCACCAAGCATACCTCCAGATTGACTATTTTCTCCTGCTGGGTACATTGAAATTTTTGATTCAAAAAAAACCGTCGCGATTAAAGAATATGTTAGCCCAATTAACATAAAAAAAGTTGAAAACTTTATCACAAATCTTTTTTGTTTAATTATGATATTTAAAATAGCTTTAATATTTATTTCATCATTTTCTGTTATTAAAGGTATCGTGCTTTCTTCAACCTTTCCAGTATCGGCGTTCAATAAGCCTCGCTTTTTTAGCTCCGCAATTCTATTTCTTAGAGTCTTTTCTGTCAAACCATATTCTTTTGCAACAATACTCCTCTGATCAGGGCTATCAATAATTCTAGGGTTTGATTTAATTATTTCTAATATTTTTTCTTCGTGAGGTGTTAGTTTCATATTTTTTTAATTAGTTTCTAAAATTCTTTGAATAACTAGAACAAGTGTTGCGAGCTGTCCTAAAGAATTCAACGTCTCTTTGGCTGCAAACCATTCATTATACTCTAGTTTTTCTGCAATAAATATTATATCACCACTTAATAATTTTTGATGATTATTTAATCTAACTCTTTGACTTGTTGTTGATTTGACTAAGAACTTTTTACCACTTTTACTCTTAATTAAGCCTCCAGCCATATCGATAAAATATGAGGGTGATTTACCGGCTGAGAATGGATAACGACCAGGAAAATTGACAGCTCCAATAACTTCGATGTACGGAAAATACTTAGGGATGTGTATTTGGTCATTTGAAATAATTATGTTTTTATCGTTAATTATTTTTCTCAATGATGTTTCCAAAGATCCTTTTTGTGTTCTAATTCTGGCTTTGATGTAAGCTTTTTCTTCAATTGAACGATTCAATTCTGTTTTTAATAAAATTCGTTCTAATTCACGATCAGGTATTTCTGAGATAGTATTGTTATTTAGTAAGATCTTAGTTGTATCAGCTTTGTTTGTAAAGCCACCTGATAAAGTTATTAAATCTCCCAAGGTAGTTTTCCCTGGGGTAATTGAGTATACCCCTGGGAATTTAATCTCTCCAGTCACTTTGATAATATTATTAGGCTTTTTATAATTTGCAAATGGTACCATAATATTGTCTTCAGGTTTTATTGTAAAATTTTTATCATTTATTAAATGTAGAATAGTTGGATCTTTTTGAATTAATTCTCTGTGAATAACTTTTATATTGTCTTCGGTGATATTTGGTTTTAACCCACCTGCAATTTTTATCGCATTTTCAAGAGATTGGTTATGCTTGTATTCATATCTTCCCGGTTTTTGTACGCCTCCGTTCATATAAAAATAAGACTCGGTATAGGGAATTTTAATTATATCACCTTGCTCAATATAAGGGTTGGTTAGCACATCTCCTGTTACCTTGAAATTTTCAAGGTCGACTTCTATCATATCATTATCACGTAATATGATAATATTCCTTCTTGACAATAGATCTATTTGAGATTCCTCTACTTGGTAGACGCCCATTTTTCTATTGTATAAATCATCAACAGCAATTCTTGACTGAATACCTATAGTTTCAGAATATATTCTATTACTAGATTGTTGGAGATAATTTTTCTTCTTATCATAATAATCTTGAACAATAATTTCAAAAAGGTCTGAAATTCTTGTTATTGGAGTCACAATAAAATATCCAGCATTATCAAACTGTCCCGATACTAAAACTTTAAACTGACGAACCCCTTCTAACTCAATATTTACTTGCGCATTAGAATTCCAAGATTCAATTTTATTTTTTATCAATTTAACTAATTCATAAAGACTTAATCTATTTGTATTTATTATACCTACTGATGGGATCAATAATTCGCCAGTTGGTGAGATTAATAGACTGTAATCAAAGGTTTCATTACTAGATATTATATTTATATGTATTTGATCGCCCGGGCCGACTTTATATTGCTTTGGGGAAATTGCCTTGTCAATTAAAAATGGCTTTTCGTTGCTCACCCTGCTTGTGTTGCTATTTATTTGAGGACTTGATTTAGATATCTGCCTCTGAGCCAATCTTA
>TARA_B110000037_G_C17127770_1_pt1 | contig 12393 bp, 11 predicted proteins | sample TARA_B110000037 | Tara Oceans TARA_B110000037 (sample SAMEA4397196) | marine metagenome | biome: Polar Biome; feature: [MIX] marine epipelagic wind mixed layer (ENVO:01000061); material: water (ENVO:00002006), including particulate matter (ENVO:01000060) such as... | depth 10-100 m
ATTTCAATCTGCATTTTCAAACTTGTAGAAATGAGTCTAACTTCAATAACCTTTTGAGGGACTGGAAAAAACACCAATTTGATTTTATTAGACATCCTTCGTTTAGGAAATACGATTTGTATTTTAACGACTCTTCTATTCGCGATCATATATACCTGAATAACGATGTTTTTGCCTCCTATTTAATTGAACCTTTTTCGGAAAGATTTTCAGAAGTAAATTACTCCAATGATTTACTTCGAAACAGAATGATGAACGAAATGTTTCATGAGGTAGTTCGGGTAATACTGCATGAGGATGATCTAAATTCCATGAAGTATTCCATTGAAAATAGAAGCCCATTTTTGGATAGAAATTTATTCGATTATGCCAACTCCATTCCTTCCAAATTCTTAATTAAAAATGGATATGCTAAATATCTATTGCGAGAATCCATGCGAGGTATTTTAAATGACAAGGTCCGATTAAGTAGAGAGAAAAAAGGGTTCAATGCATCGATTAATTCCATTATTGATTTTGATAATTCCGAGCATATCAATTTTATTTTGGAAGACAGTCCAGTTTATGAACTAGTTGATCGAAAAAAAATTATTGATTTGATAAAGCGAAAAGAATTCACTAATAGTTTTGAAAAATTTCTTTTCAATTTTATTAATGTAAAGTTATTTTTGGAAATTGAAAAAGTATAAATACTTTACTATCATTTTAATAGTTTCCCTAAGCCTCCTGCGGTTTGTGAATCTGGATAATGACGTTCCCCCATACAATATTGCAGGCATTAGTCAAACGGATGAGCCGTATTATTGTTTGCTTGGGTTTAATGGTTATTTAGAAGAAAATAATAGAATTATTCTTGAATTAAATAAGATTGATTTGAAATTCTTAATGGTGCATAATTATCATTTAACCTTTTCGAGTTTAAAGAATATCGGTAATAATTATTACGGATTAAGATTTGGAGCCACTTTTCTTTCCATTTTAACTATCCTTTTATTATTGAAAATATTTTTTGAGAGAAATAAAAACCCATACCTAAGGTTGCTCATGGTTCTGTTTTTATTTTCTGAGTTTACTTTTTTCGTGATGAGCAGGTTCCAGAACCCTCAGGTTTATGCAATATTTTGGATGAGTTTGTCATTGTACTTTTTTCAAAAATATGATTATACTGCTTTACGTGTGTTTCGGATCTTCGGAATTTCAATAGTTATCTTGATTATTTTATTAGTTTATCCATATACTATTTTCTTTGGTTTTGGGATTGCCTTGTGGTTGGCTAATTCTGCGATTATTACAAAATCTATTAAACCCTTGATGGATGGAATTGTTGCATTAATTATTTCTGGTTCTATCTTTTTTCTTATTCTTTTCTTAATAGATTCTTCAATTGAAGAAATTATGAAGCAGTACGTTCTAATAAATTCTGTTAGGGATGAAACAATAGGATCTAACTTGAGTGACATTTTAAGGTCAATTGCTACTCAAATTCCATTTACAAACTTGTTCCGATTTAATTTATTCTTATTGTTTGCTGTATTGTTCGTTTTATATAGAGGAGTTGTAGACTTTAAAAACTTTCACATTTCGTCGATACATTCTTTGATTTTCTTTGTGTTTTTAGGAGCTTTTGCACAATGTTCTTTTGTAAGTGGTTATCCATTTAAAAAATGGATTTTACTTTTTCCAGTTGTGATATTAGCCTTATATTATTTATTGGAAGAGTTGCCTAAAATAAATAAATTGAATATAAAAGATTATTTAATAATAATTATTACAGGAGTAATATCATTATATAGTTGGCGAGTTACAAACTCAGAGTTATATTGGTCAGGAATGACTAGTTATACTTTCTTATCTTCTCCAACATTTATTGAGTATTTAATGATTGTTGTGCCAGTTTTACTTTTAATAGGTCTCTTTTTTTATTGGCAAAAGTCGCATTATTACATTTTAATTCTGACTGGAATGTTACTATTAAGTTCAACGATTACTAGTTATTATTTTATTTTGAAACCAACTAAAATCTTGAAAACATTTTTAATTGAGAATAGTAATTACATGAATAATTCATTAATAATAGGTGATTTCCCTCATGCTTATAGCTTGTATAATAATGGAATAGTTTTAAATAATCCTTATGATTCTTATTTCAAAAAAATAGATAGTAACGTTGTCTATAAGTCGATTAATGATTATAAATCTAAAGTTTGGATAATTAAATCTAAATTTGATGGTTATAAGGCTGAAAAGCAAATAAATAAATATGGACAGGATTATTTTTTTAAAAACAAAGTAAGCAATGACGCATATTCATTCTTGTTTTATTCTAAATAAAAATTCTATTAAATAGAAGATTAAAATAGTGAATTAACTTATTTATAATTTTTTGTAAAAATGAAGTGTTTAATCACACAATCCAATTATATCCCTTGGAAAGGGTATTTTGACAATATTGCTTTGTCCGATGTTTTTGTCATATACGATGACATGCAATACACCAAAAGAGATTGGCGAAATCGAAATAAAGTTAAATTCCCATTGGGGTTAAAATGGCTTTCAATTCCAGTTGAAGTGAAAGGTAAATATTTTCAAAAAATAAATGAGACAAAAGTCAGTGAATTAGATTGGAATGTTAAACACGTCAATGCTTTAAAAGCTTATTATTTGAATGCCAAATATTTTAAAGAGAATATAGATTGGTTAGAAGAACTATATATGGGTATTAACAGTACTTGGCTCACGGAAATTAACAGACACTTTATAGAAGGTGTTATGGCATACTTAGGCATAAAAACTGAAATTAAGGACAGTAGAGAATTTGAATTACTTGAAGGGAAAACTGAAAAATTAGTCGGTATATGTAATCAATTAGGAGCAAATCAATATATAACAGGTGGTGCTGCTAAGAACTACATGGATGAATCCTTATTTAGTGAACAGGAAATTCAAATTAAATATTCAGATTATAGGGGCTATGGAGAGTATCAACAGTTACACCCACCTTTCGAACATGGTGTATCTGTTTTGGATTTAATTCTTAACGAAGGTAAAAATTCTGGAAAATTTTTAAAATATTCATTGTGAAAATTTCAGTTGTTTCTCCTGTTTATGGTGCAGAAAAGATTGTTCGAGAATTGGTTAAGCAATTGCTTCAAGTGTTGAAAGAGTTTGGTTGTGACTACGAAATAGTTTTAATAGAGGATTGTGGCCCCGATAATAGTTGGCGTGAAATAGAATCTTTGTGTCAGTCTAATTCCAAGATTAAAGGTGTGAAGTTAAGTAGAAATTTCGGACAACACTATGCTATTTCGGCAGGGTTGAAAATTGCCTCTGGAGATTATGTTGTTGTTATGGACTGTGATTTACAGGATAACCCTAACTATATTCCCGAACTTTTAAGCAAGGCAAGATTAGGAAATGATATCGTTTATACCATTAAGAAAAGTCGGGAACATTCATTTATTAAAAACTTCACAACCTACATTTTTAATCTGATTTTTAATTGGTTAATTGACAATAAGAGTAGAAGAAGTAGTGATTTGGTTGGTTCTTATAGCATGTTATCGAGAAAGGTTGTAGATTCATTTAATGAATTTAAAGATTATAGAAGGCATTATTTGATGGTATTGCGTTGGCTAGGTTATCAAAGTACTTATGTGACCGTAGAGCATAATAAGAGGTATTCTGGGAAAAGCTCTTATTCATTTAGCAAGCTCGTTTCACATGCAATTGATGGTATAACTTCTCAATCTGATAAACTGCTGCGAATGACGGTAGTTTTAGGTGGTGTTTTGTCCTTATTTTCATTTATTGGTGGAATTTATGTCATTGTCATTTCTTTTTTTTCTTCCTTTCAACAAGGTTGGGCAAGCTTATTCGTATTAATACTTTTTGTTGCAGGTTTGATCATCTTAAGTATTGGAATAAGTGGGATTTATATAGGCAAAATATTTGAGCAAACCAAAGAACGACCACTTTTCATTATTGATAAAACACTTAATTTATGAAACCAGAAGCACCAGGGACGATTTTACAAATGATGTATTTGTCTGAGCGGATAAAAAAAAATAAATGGTCGACATTTTACGAAATAGGGTGTGGCAAAGGCATTTTTTCGAATTTATTCTTAAGGTCAAATCTTAAAGGGAATGCTGTTGATTTGAATGCCAGAGCATGTGAAAGATCAAGTGAGTTAAATAACCGGTATATTAATTCTCAAAACTATACAGTTGTAAATGGCGATTTTATTGATCAACCTGAAACTAATAAATACGATGTTATATTCAGTTGCATGGTAATTGAACACATTCCAAATGAAGCTAGACAAGTATTTTTAGAAAAATGTAAATCATTATTGACAAAAAATGGAAAGATTGCTTTTCTTGTTCCTGCATCTAAAAAACATTGGGGGGTTGAAGATGATGTAGCTGGACACATATTGAGATTTGATAGGAAGGAAGTCGAGTTATTGGCTAAAAATTTGGATATGAAGTTAGATCATTTAGCTGGATTAACCTATCCAATAAGTAATTGGCTTTTTAGTTTGTCAAATTATATTGTGTCCAAAAACGAGTCAAATATGTTGGCCAAAACTCAAAAGGAAAAGACAATCTATACTGGAAGTAGGGAGGTTAATTTTAAAACGGATTTCCCAAGTTATACAGCAATATTTTTGAATCGTTTTGTTTTATATCCATTACATATTCTTCAGAAAATATTTTCAGAAAATAAAAACTCAATGGTCTTATATTTTGAGTTGGTAAAAAAACAAGATGAAGTCATACGGAATTAATTACACGAATAAAGTCATTTCTAAAGAAGAAAAAATAATCGAAGAACTCACCTTAAATGGATACTGTATTGTTGAAGAATTTTTAGATAGAAGAGAATGTGATGTGTTAATTTCTAAATTGGAAGCAGTATATAAGCAGCAAGAAAATGAGTTTGGGTCAGAAAAATTGTCAATAATAAATGAGCTAAATGTTTGTAGAATGCCATTTCTTTATGATGATTATTTTTTGAAAATATTAAGCAATGATTGGGTCGTAAAGTTATTTGAAGAATATGTTGAAGGAAAACTTATTTTACATTTACAAAACGGAATTATAAATCAACCAAAAATTGATCACCATCAAGCGTCTTGGCATCGTGATTTACCGTATCAAGATTATGTGGTCTCAAAACCTATAGGTTTGAACGCGTTTTACTGTCTTACTGAATTTAATCCAAATAATGGTTCGTCAGTATTATTGCCGATGTCGCATAAAATGGAGGTCTTTCCATCGGAGGATTATTTGAAGAAAAATGCTATTCAACTTAATGTCCGAAAAGGCACTTTAATTCTCTTTGATAGTTTTGTTTATCATAAAGCTGGTGTTAATAATTCCAATGAAATTAGGTATGGATTAAATCATGTATATGTTCGACCTTTTATAAAACAACAAGTAAATATTCCTGCTTGTATTAAAGATTGGAGTTTAATTAATGACTCCCAACAAGATCTATTGGGTAGGAGTTCTTTGGTTGCGGATAGCGTAAAATCATTTAGGGAGAATAGAATTAGAAAAAAGATCGAATAATTGCGTCATCAAATAGTTTGTATTGTTTTAATGATAAATTAAGTAAATTGAAGGATAAAAGAAAAATACTTGAGGCGGAAATTTCCGAATACTACACAAATAAGATTAATCTTTATGGGGCAACGGGTAAGGGAGTTGATTGGAGTAGTGAAGAATCTCAAATAATCAGATTTGATCAGCTTTCAAAGGTATTAGAGGAAGAATCGGGGAGTATTATTGATTTTGGTTGTGGTTATGGAGCATATTTTGATTATTTGAAAAACAAAGGATTTGAGAATACCTATTATGGGATTGATATTTCCGATGCTATGCTCTCCAAAGCAACAGAAAAATTTCAGTTAAGAAAAGGGCTGGAATTGTTCAGTGATTTAAGGGAAGTTGGAAAAAAGGATTATGTAATTGCCTCGGGTATTTTTAATATTCGAAATGGAACTTCTGATGAAAATTGGATTGATTATGTAGAGTCACTGCTTTTGAAATTTGATCAATATTCCAATAAAGGGTTTGCCTTTAATATGCTTACATCATATTCAGATGAGGCACTGATGAAAGATTATTTGTTTTATGCTAATTCACTTAAAATATTTGATTTATGCAAAAGGAAATATTCGAAAAATGTTGCATTATTGCATGATTACAAGCTTTATGAATTTACGATAATTGTTAGGAAATGAAGAATTTAGTGATCTTTGGGACCGGTGATATTGCTCAAATTGCCAATTATTATTTTGAAATTGACTCGGATTATACTGTTTTGGCGTTTACGGTAAACAAAGCTTATGCAAATGAAAATACTTTAGAGGGAAAGCCTATTATTCCCTTTGAAGAGCTTTCTGAACATTTCGGTGTTAATGATGTTGAAATTTTCATAGCGATGAGTTATTCAAAAATGAACCAGGATAGGGAAAAAATATTTGGCTTCATCAAGTCGAAAGGGTATAGTTTAGCATCATATATTAGTTCAAAATGCAGTTATCTTTCCCAATACCTTCCTGGAGAAAACGCTTTTATTTTAGAAGACAACACTGTACAACCATTTGTTAAAATTGGTGATAATGTAACTTTATGGAGTGGAAATCACATTGGACATCATAGCGAAATTAAGTCACATAATTTTATTTCATCGCATGTCGTTATATCTGGACATTGCTTAATAGAATCTAATTGTTTTTTAGGCGTAAATAGTACTTTAGCACATAAGGTTTTATTAAAGAGCGGAACCTTACTTGGTGCTGGAGTTGTTATTAATAAAAACACTGAGGAAAATGGTGTTTACGTATCTGCCAGACCAACAAAGTTGAATAAATTTAGCAGTGAAATTGAACTCTAATGAGTTGGCAAAAACTTAAACGTTTATTCATCCCTGATAATAATTTTAATTGGATGTATTCACATGCTTCTAATGCTGTTTTTACTGAAGGGAAAAATGGGATAAATAGAATCTATTTTTCGTGTCGTGATCAAAATTCAAGGAGCCATATAGCGTATATTGATGTTGATTTTAATGATAATTTTAAAATTGTAAATATATCTGAAAAGCCAGTTCTTTCGCCAGGAGATGCTGGTACTTTTGACGATTCAGGAGTTGTTATGGGGTGTTTAACAAAAGTTTCTGATAAACTTTATTTGTATTATTTAGGTTGGAATTTAAAGGTAACTGTGCCTTGGTTAAATTCAATTGGATTAGCTATTTATGATTCGGCTAGTGATTCATTTAAAAAAAATAGTGTTGCGCCACTATTAGATAGGAATGAGGTTGATCCTTTTTCAATATCTTATCCATTTGTTTTATTCGACAATGGAGTTTATAAAATGTGGTACGGTTCAAATTTATCATGGGGAGCAGATCAAAAAAGTATGAATCATGTTATTAAATATGCAGAATCAATAGATGGTATTAATTGGAATAGATCTGGTCAAATTGCTGTTAATTTATTGTATGACAATGAATATGCGTTATCAAAACCATGGGTAATTAAGGAAAATGGGTTATTCAAAATGTGGTATTCATATAGAGGTAAAGATTTTGTAGATGAATACAGAATTGGTTATGCAGAATCTTTGGATGGCTTATTATGGGAACGAAAGGACAATTTGGTTGGGGTTGAGGTTTCAAATCATGGCTGGGATTCTCAAATGATAAGTTACCCTTGTGTATTCGATTATGACAATGAACGCTACCTTCTTTATAATGGAAATAATTATGGAGCCACGGGTTTTGGAATTGCAAAATGGAAGAATTAGTACATATTGGGTTTAATAAACCATATATAACAGGGTCTGAAAAAAAGTATTTGACGGATGCTGTAAATTCAGGAAAAATTTCCGGAAACGGTAAATTCACAAAACAATGCCATGATTATTTTGAAAATAGTTTTGGTTTCGAGAAATGCCTCCTTACCTCTTCGTGCACAGATGCATTAGAAATGTGTGCCATATTGATCAATATTCAACCTGGCGATGAGGTAATTATGCCGTCCTATACATTTGTATCTACTGCCAATGCCTTTGTTTTAAGAGGTGCTAAAATTGTTTTTTGTGATTCAAGGAAAGATCATCCGGGCATGGACGAAGAACTTATTGAGTTGTTAATTACAACCAAAACGAAAGTTATTGTACCAGTTCATTATGCTGGAGTAGCTTGTAATATGGACAAAATTATGGCAATTGCAAAAAGCCATAACCTTTTTGTTGTCGAAGATGCCGCACAAGCTATAGATAGTTTCTATAAGGGAAAACCTTTAGGTGGAATAGGTCATTTAGGAACTTTTTCATTTCATGAAACTAAGAATGTAATTTCTGGGGAAGGTGGGATGTTAGCCGTGAATCACCAAGATTTTACCGGAAGAGCTGAAATAATTTGGGAAAAAGGCACAAACCGTTCTGCATTCTGGAGAGGAGAAGTTGATAAATATGGTTGGGTGGATATAGGTTCATCTTTTTTACCTTCAGAATTAACTGCAGCTTTTTTATGGGCACAATTGGAAGAATTAGAAAATATACAAAACAAAAGAAAAGAAATATGGGAGAATTATTGGACTGGTTTGCAACCCTTGACTGAATTCGGGGTTCAACTACCTTTTGTTCCAGAATACGCAACAAATAATGGGCACATGTTTTATTTTGTTTGTAATTCGGAAGAAGAAAGATCAGGCTTAATAGATTATTTGAATTCCCATAATATAAATGCTGTTTTTCACTATCTGAGTTTGCATAAAAGCCCATATTTCGAATCTAAATATTTTGGTCAAGATTTAATTGAATCGGATCGTTATTCTAGTTGTCTGCTTCGGCTTCCTTTTTATTACGAATTATCCCTAGATGATCAAAAAATGGTAATTAATACAATTATTAAATTTTATAATAGATGAATTTTATAAAAAACAAGTATGGATTCTTTGTGAAAAAGGAAGGGTCGAATACATTGTCTTATCCTGAAATTGGAAATGATGATTGTTATGAGATTGAGGATAATAGTCAATGGTTTCAAGCAAGGAATAGGACTCTATTATCAATCGTAAAAAACTATCCATTTGAAGGTGACTTTATAGATATTGGAGGAGGAAATGGTTATCAAGTCAAATATTTCGAGCATCTATTTTCAAATAAAGACGAAAAATGCATATTATGTGAACCTGGAATTAAAGGTTGTTTAAATGCATCGAAAAGAGGAGTCAAGGACATCTACAATTGCACATATCAGGAATTTCCTTTTTCAGAATATAATATCGGTGCCATAGGATTGTTTGATGTAATTGAGCACATTGAGAAGCCCATGGAATTTCTCCAAGGCATTATTGACAATGTTAAACCTGGGGTTAAATTTTATATCACAGTACCTGCCTTTATGGCTCTATGGAGTCAAGTGGATGAATATGCTGGCCACTATAAGCGCTATTCTTTTAAAGACATCAAACATTTCAAGAATCTTAGGGGAATAGAGATTGATTATTTCTCCTATTTTTTTAGTTATTATAGTTTCTTCTTGTATCTACTCAGAGTATTACCTGAAAAGATAAGATCTAAGAAGTTGAGTAATGAAGATATTTCGAGTTCAGAGAAGAGTAATCATAAGGGAAATAAAATAATGAATGGGATCCTTAATATGTTTCATAAAGTTGAATTACAGATGATGAATAAATCTAGAAAAATTCGTATAGGGACTAGTATGTTAATTGTGATAACCAAGAAAAAGGTTTAATGACAAAAAAAGTTGGCTTTGAACTGTATTATTGGAATCATGAACGACTATGCTCTCCTATTAAAAAAAAACGATAATCCGTAATATTTAAATTAAAAAAGTGAGGTTAACTAAATTCGATAATTGGATTAAATAAATATCTAAAAACTATTTTTTTTGTCAGTTTGAATTAGCACTTTTTTAAGAATCGTATTTAGGCTTGTCTTATAATTTCATAGATATCATCATAGTTTCTTAGTGATCAAAAAGTTGTGGTGCAATTATATAATCATACCAAATTTGAATGGAACGTAGGAATTTGGTCATGCCATTTTTATTTACAGTGAATTGGTTTGAAATTACGTTTCATTATCCTAGAGTTTTATTGGTATCTGTTTGTTATTCTTTGATATTAACGTCATTGTTTTATTATTATAAAGATACCAGTTCTCAAATTCTAAACTTTTTTCAAATTTCTTATGATCCATTTTATTCAATGTGACTTCTCCTTGATGATTTCTGTAGATACGAACTAAGTATCTTTTTTCTTCATTAAACCCATTGAAACTATAGTCATAACTTAGTCTTTTCATTAAACTCTCCCAGCCAAAGCAGTTTTCCTCCATATTCTCTTTTGTATCGGTGGATATTGATTTTCTTCGAAACGGTAAAGTCGTTCCATAGTACAATACATCAGAATTATAGTTCGTGAAATTTAGTACATCAAAGTTGTTGTAAGTTAATCTTTCCCCCTCCTTACCTGTAATTGGGATAAGGTACAATTGATCATTTTCCAATCGATATACCTCCATCCAACAATCCCCCATTGATAAATCTGTTTTGTTAAAAACATTGGGTAAAACAAATCCACTATAAATAAGTGCTTTCATAACGTGGGGTCTTACTTTAGGAGCCAAAGGGATGTGCATTGCAATATTACCTAAATTTGGATTGAATACAATATACAGGAAGAATAAAACGCTGTAAGATGTAACCAAAAAGTTATTTGGAAATTGATATGTAGGTAGTTGAAGAGGAATTGATTTTTGTGAAATTTCATCATTGAAACTAATTTCACAAATGCCAAAATATTTATATCTCCTTTCAGCAATAAGATTATATATCAAAGGGCCAATTGCAGTTACTTTCCCCAAAAATAGTAAGGGAATAAAAAGGAATAACAAAGGATTAACTAAGCAAATTTTTATGTATAAATCGTAGCCAATGAATAAATTACCTTTGTGAGTACCAGCCATGTAAGATTTTATTTCTTTTTGAGAAAGACCAAATTTTGTGACTCTACTTGTATTGAGCGAAATGGGTGAAAATATAAATCGTTGATTAAAGTTAATGAGCTTAAAAAATATCATTGTCCTTTTACATAAATTACAGTGATCATCATAGAATATTTCTAAATTATTTTCACTCTTTTTAATAGGGAGGAGTATCATTAGCCATAATATAATTTCGACATGTGGCAGATAAGATAAATTAATAAAAAAAAGAGAGATTAAAAAGAAAGTCAATCCATAGAGTAATACAAATTTTCTACCAAGAATAAAATAAATTAATGGAATCATTAAGAATTGAAAAATACTTTGAAATACACTTGATAAAATACTTAATGCAGATAATAGGTATGGGATATTTTCTTCTATTATTCTGAAGAATGAGTAATGTTTAGATAGGAACGAGTTAATTAATAAAGCTTTCGTTGTTATACCTTGTACCCAAAACCCATCTTGAATGTGATAAGTCAATGCTGCAAAACTAATGACAGCGTAAATTATGAAAGTAATAAAATAGGCTCTAGTTATTGTTATTTCATTTGCTGACCCAAGAAATTTAAACATGAATTTAATTGGTTTGGCAATCACTGAATTTCCTTTTAAAAAGAGTCGATCTAAAGAATAATATTGCCCAGAGTTTATTAAAATAAAAGGTATTAATGAAACCTGAAGTATGCTAGTACCTAATGTATAAGTCCCAAAACCAAACTCACATCTAATGACCACGCACAAAATTAATAATGTGACTAGCGGCGTGTAAAATCCAATTATAAAGCATATAATTAACCCAAGTAAAGAGTAGGAAATAAATATAGCTTTTGTACTATACTCTAAAAGCTCAAGAGATTGAGACATTTCTGCATATCTTATAAAAATCACTATTCCTAATAATATTCTTAGGATTCCCATTTTCATTAATTCATTTTCAAATGAAATCACTTTCGGAAAAGCACTTTTTTGTATGAATTTGTCAAGGAGGTTATTTATAATCATATTAAACGATGTTTTATTATAATCAAAGCTTTGAATAACCCCAAATTTATATTTGCTTGAATAAAGTGTAAAAGTAGAAAAGATTATATCTCGTTATGACCACTTCGTGAGATTTCTCTGGAGAGCATAACTATATCCATTTAATGTGACATAGGAATAGGTTGAGAAAGATTAGAATCGTTTTGTTTACTGATATATTATAGATTTTCCTTTGAAAAGAATGCTCATCGGCAAAATCTTCTTCGGAAGCTCGCGATAAAAAGTACTCTCAGATATATTCATGGACTGCCATATAAGCCTCTTCGCGGTCTTTAATTTGAGCATGGCCTCTATGCTGTACCTTTGCTCAAAATTT
>TARA_B110000037_G_scaffold220734_1_pt1 | contig 12381 bp, 10 predicted proteins | sample TARA_B110000037 | Tara Oceans TARA_B110000037 (sample SAMEA4397196) | marine metagenome | biome: Polar Biome; feature: [MIX] marine epipelagic wind mixed layer (ENVO:01000061); material: water (ENVO:00002006), including particulate matter (ENVO:01000060) such as... | depth 10-100 m
GTTTAATAATATTCATTACCTCATGGTATTCTTTCATTTTAAAATCACTACTTGCAGAAATATTTACTAGTATTCCTTTTGCATTATTCAGATTAACATCCTCTAATAGAGGGCATGCAACAACCTGTTTTGTAGCAATAGTTGCCCTATCTGAACCCTCTGCAGTCCCTGAGCCAATCATTGCCATACCCATCTCGCTCATAACCGTCTTAACATCTGCAAAATCTACATTGATTAATCCTGGGTTATTTATAATTTCAACAATACCTGATACTGCACTATATAAAACATCATTTGCAGCTCCAAATGCGTCTACAAAAGTTACATCTGAGCCTAAAACCCCCATTAATTTTTCATTTGGTATCGTTATAAGTGAGTCGACATGATTTACAAGCTCATCAATTCCATCGTTGGCAACTTGAACTCTTCTACCTTCAAAATTGAAAGGTTTTGTTACAACAGCAACAGTCAAAATTCCTAACTCCTTAGCAATTTGAGCAATAACAGGGGTTGCACCTGTCCCAGTTCCCCCTCCCATTCCAGCAGCAATAAATAGCATATCTGCCCCATCAAGAGCATCGATTATTTTATCTTTGTCATCTAAGGCAGCCTGTTTTCCTTTATCTGGTCGAGCACCAGCTCCAAGGCCTTGAGTTAATATCTCTCCAATCTGAACAATAGTATTTGCTTGGCTTTTCTTTAGCGATTGAAGGTCAGTATTTGTACAGATAAACTCGACACCCATGACATTCTTTTCAATCATATAGTCCACAGCATTTCCTCCACAACCGCCTACACCCATAACCTTAATAATGGCTTTTTGCTTTTTTCCTTCTACGACTTCAAACATAAATTACCCCATATCGTATTAAAAGTTTCCTTGAAACCACATTTTTGCTCTTTTTAAAATATGACTAATTGAGTTTCTTTTTCCTAATTTATCTATATTTCTTTGTACGTCATTCTTGCCCATAATTAACAATCCTACACCAGTAGAATATCTTGGATTTTCTACAACCTGTAAAAGTCCATCAATATTTCTAGGTATTCCGATTCTAACAGGCATACCAAATATTTTCTCCCCTAACTCAACTATTCCATTTAACATTGAAGAGCCACCAGTAATAACTATGCCAGATGCAATGGTACTACTCATTTTACTTCTAGTTATTTCATTTTGGACTTTTTCAAAAAGCTCTTCAATTCTTGGCTCAATAACTTGAGCTAAAGCTTGAGTCGTAATCTTTTTGGGGGATTGTCCATCAACAAGGGGTATTTCAATAATATCATGGGTAGAACACAAGCTAGGCATCGCTGATCCATACGTTTCTTTAATATCTCCTGCAGATTGAGTTGAAGTTCGAAAAGCAACAGCAATATCGTTTGTTACTTGATCTCCAGCAATTGGAATAACTGCAGTATGTTGGAATGCACCATTCTTAATTAAAGCAATATCTGTAGTACCTCCCCCAATATCTACAAGACAGACTCCTAATTCTTTTTCATCTTGAGTTAAAACAGCTTCACTTGATGCTAATGGCTGAAAAACTAAATCAATTACCTCTAACCCGCACTGCTTAATACATTTAATAATATTCTGACGTGCAGCAATTGAACCAGAAATAATATGTACCTTGACATTAAGGAGCTTCCCGCTCATCTCTAAAGGCTCTTTAATATCTTGTTGGTCATCGACAATATATTCTTGATCTATAACATGCAAAACTTCTTGATCCGTTGAGAGATTAACAGCTTCAGCAGTTTCTCGAACTTGATCAACATCCATTTGTGTGACTTCGTCATCTTTAATTTTTACCATGCCGTGAGAGTTTATGCTTTTGATATGGCTTCCAGCAATTCCAGTATAAACCTCACTTATTTTACAATTCGCCATTAATTCTGCTTCTTCAACAGCCCTCTGGATTGCCTGCTTTGTATTTTCAATATTAATAACAACACCTTTTTTTAATCCTTTTGAAACATGCTGACCTTTACCAATAATTTTTAACACACCGTCATCTTCTAACTCAGCTACAATTACAACAACTTTTGATGTTCCTATATCAAGTGCGGCAATTTGATTGCTTTGATCTTTTTTATTTTTCAATATTGGTGGTATGACATTATTCATAGAGTAGTCTTTCTTGCTTTCTTAATTTTATGTAATTTTTCGCTCAATTTCTTAACTGCAAATCCATCTTTATATCTTAAATCTACATACTCGATTCTACTTTTTGATTCAGATAAGATAAATTGATAATTTTCTATTAATACTTCAAGTTTTTTAATAATATTATTATCACCTTCTTTGCCTAAAAAAAATCGCATTTGATTGTTTGTATAAATTTCCCAAGACAATCTTTTAGATAATGAGATTGTAGCAATTTGCATCAACTCTTTCTCAAGAATTTTATTGATTTGTTTATATTTTAATGCCATTTCCCCAACAAACTCATCTGAGCCTATAAATAATGGTAATTCATCTTCGTAAGCAGCATTAAATATCTCACCGTAGCTATTTATCAAACCTCCATTATTCCATTTACCAATTGGTTTATGTGATTCAATTTCAACCAATAAGCCAAATTTATTCCAATCCCTTCTAATACTTACATCCCTTATCCAAGGAAGTTTTTTGAAACCTTTTCTTGTTTGATGAAGGTCTACAGTAAAAAAATTATTTTTTATAAACTTATTCTTAATTAAATCGATTTGATTTTTATTAATATTTTCATATTCGCCCTTTATTCCTATTTCGGTTATTGGAAAATTTGAGCTTGTCATTAAAACGTAGCTCAAAATTATTGAGGTTATAAAAATTAATAAGTAAACAATCGTTGTTGCTTTTTTTATTGATTCTTGTTTTTTAAACACTTGATGTCTCTAAAATTAATAATGTTAAATCATCAAACTCAATCCCAATATATTTTGCAGACATTGGTACAAGGCTATGATTTGTCATTCCAGGAACAGTATTTATTTCGATGATATGAATTTTATTTTCATGGTCAATTATAAAATCTACACGTCCCCATCCATCGCAACCAATTGCATTGAATGCATTAATACATTCATCGTTAATATTTTCCAACAGAATCGAACTTATCTCAGCAGGACAAATAAACTCAGTATCATCCCTTACATACTTAGCTTCATAGTCATAAAAGTCTGTCTTAGGCCTAATTTCAATGATTGGTAATGGCTTATTCTGAATGATTGGCAGAGTATATTCTTTGCCCACAACTAAAGATTCAGCAATAACAATCTTATCAATTTTATATGCATTTTGAAAAGCAATAATAAATTCATCTTTATTGCTTACCTTTGCAATACCAATGCTAGATCCTGAATTAGCAGGCTTAAGAAAAAAAGGTAATCCGCATATATTTGAAGCTTCCTCAAATTGACAAATATCATTGACTTTCATAAAATCAGGTGTGCTAATTTTTTTAGATTTCCATATTGCTTTACATTTGAATTTATCCATGCCTATTAAAGACGGCATTATCCCACTTCCAGTATAAGGAATATTTATAGACTCGAGGAAAGTTTGGATCTTGCCATCTTCACCATCTTGTCCATGAAGACAAATAAACGCTCTATCAAAATTTTCTAATATTTCTAATTCATCATTTTTAGGGTCAATTGCTACAGCATCAACTTTCTTTCTAAGTAGTGCGCCCAATACTGCTGCTCCACTTTCTAATGAAATATCTCTTTCATTAGAAGTTCCCCCCATTAAAACTGCTACCCTTCCGAATTCTTTAGGTTCCAATTTGCTCTCCAATTATTTTTATTTCTCTAAACAATTGAATATTTTTCTTTTCAAAGACAATTTTTTGAATATACGTTATTATATTTTCAATATCTAATGCGGTGGCATTTCCAATGTTAATTATAAAGTTTGCATGTTTTTCTGAAACCTTAGCTCCACCAATTTGATAGCCTTTCAATCCGCAATCTTCAATTAACTTTGCCGCAAAATTATCAATAGGATTCCGAAAAGTTGAGCCTGCTGTTGGCCAATTTAAAGGTTGAGTATTTTTTCTATGGGCCAATAAATCTTTTATTTTTTTTTCAGCGTCTTCTTTGTTGCCTTCTGGAAAATTAAACCATGCTGCAAGAAAACTTTCATCGTTATTATCATTTTTTACATCTCTATAGTTAATTTTAAAGTCTGCTCGACTCCTAACTATTTGATCACCGTTTAAATTAATCATCAATACTTTGTTTACATAATCCCATGTTTCAGATCCATAACATCCTGCATTCATAGCTAAAGATCCGCCAATCGTTCCTGGTATCCCTGCAAAGAAAGCTGAATTATTCAACCCCTCTTTTGCCGCAAATTTTGCTAATTTTGAGCAACTAACCCCTGCCTCCACATAAATTAATTCATTCTCTCTATTTATGACGCTTAACCCGCCATGCATAATAACCACTGCACCTTTAACCCCACCATCTCGAATCAATAAATTAGAACCAAGCCCAATGAATGTAATTGGTGGTTTAATTTTTCTAGTTTTAATGTAAGAAGCTAGAGTATCTTTATTATCACAAATTAAAAATTGTTCTGCTTTTCCACCAACCTTCCAACTGTTAAAATTTTTTAAATCAATATTTTTATAAATAGTATTTTTGTTCATATTTGCTACTCAATTATCTCTTGAACAAAATTACCAATTGACCCAGCACCCATAATTATTAGAATTGAATCGTCTTCAACCATTTTAAATATAGTTTTTTTTGCATTTTTGAAATCTGGTAAGTAATAAATCTCAGGGTGCTTTATAGAATTTATTAACGCCTTAGTTGAAATATCTTTAATCGTACTTTCTCCGGCTGAATAAATATCAAAAAGAAAAATTCTATCTGGAATTTTCAAAACTCTTATAAATTCTTCATAACAATCTCTAGTTCTAGAAAATCGATGTGGTTGGAAAACTAAACTTATTTTTTTATTTCTAAACGCTTTTTTTGTTGATTTTATTACTGCCTCTATTTCTGTCGGATGATGTCCATAATCGTCTATCACCTTAATTCTCTTTTCTTTTATTGAAATATTATTATAAATTTCATATCTTCTTGATACACCTTCAAAGCTTTCCAAAGATTCTTGTATGTTATTTATTGAAACGTTGTACTCCAATGCTATTGATATTGCTGCCAAAGTATTCCTTATGAAATGATCCCCAGGGAAATTGATTGAGATATCAAATTCATTATGATTATATTTTTTATCTATAACTCTAAATTTAACCTTATTACCTTTGTATTTTATATTTACTGCTTGAATATCAACTTTACTTGATAGTCCGTATGTCACTATTGGTCTTGATATTTTTGAAATAATACTTTTAACATGATGGTCATCTGCACATACAAAAATTGTGCCGTAAAATGGTACTTGGTGTGCAAAATTTATATATGCTTGCTTTAAATTCTCAAATTTATTTTGGTATGCCCCTAAATGATCGTTGTCAATATTGGTAATTATAGCGTTCACAGGGCTCAAATGAAGAAATGATGCATCTGATTCATCAGCCTCTACGACCATTAAATCACTACTCCCAAGCTTTGCATTACTATTCATTGAATTTAGCTTTCCACCAATTACATATGTTGGATCAAGCTTGCCTTTTGTAAGTATTGATGAAATCAAGCTAGTTGTTGTGGTTTTTCCATGAGTTCCAGCAACTGCAATACCTTTTTTAAATCTCATTAATTCAGACAACATTTCAGCTCTTGGAATTATTGGTATTTTTTGATCAATTGCAGCCTTAACTTCAGGATTTTTATTTGAAATTGCAGTAGAAACAACGAGTACATCAATTTGCTTTATATTTTTTTCTGAATGCTCGCTAAAAATTTTTATACCTATTTTTTTTAACCGTTGAATTATTTCTGACTTTCCATGATCTGACCCTTGAACATTAAATTTTAAATTATGCATGACTTCGGCAATACCGCTCATTCCAGAACCGCCAATGCCTACAAAATGAATATTTTTTATTTTATTTTTCATTATTAATTTCTTCGCAATATGAATATATTTTATGGGCTACATTCGTACTTGATTTATTTTTTTTCGCTCTTAAAGCCATCAAAAAACATTCCTTTCTTTTTATTTTCAAAAGAATTTGTAAAAGTTTTTGCTCTATTTCTTTCTCTTCAATAATATAAGCTGCTTCTTTATCTGCTAATATTTTTCCATTATGATACTGATGGTTATCAACAGCATATGGAAATGGTATTAATATTGATGCAATACCTGCTTCAATAAATTCTGAAATAGTAAGTGCTCCAGACCTAGCAATAACAATATCAGCCCATTCATATTTTTCCTTAATATCGTATATAAATTTTTCTTTTCCTAAGAGCCAGGGTGGGTCTTTTCCATCGCCACTCGCTAAATTCGAATATGTCTTAACTAATTCTTCATAATGCTTTTCACCTGATTGATGAATAACTGAGATTTGCTCCTTTGTAAATTTGTTTAAAATTGGCGGCAATAATCTATTAAAAGCACTTGCTCCCAAACTACCGCCCAAAATTAGAATGTTCAGAGGTCCTATTTTATTCTTAAATCTTTGATGAGGCTTTCTAATGTTTGATATTGATTTTCTTATTGGATTTCCTATTACCTTTCCTTTTAAGGTATTTTCAAATCCACAAAATATCTGATTAGCAAACTTTGAAATTATTTTATTTGCCAATCCTGGTATCGCATTCTGCTCATGAATAATTAAATGTATTCCAAGTAATTTAGATGCAATCGCCATTGGTATGCCTATATAGCCACCCATTATTATTACAAAATTTGGTTTTTCGGCTGTTAATGCCTTTATGGACTGAAGTATTGATGTGAAGAGCATAAATGGGAGTTTGATCCATGTCAAAAAACCCTTTCCCCTAATGCCAGAAATACTTATTGAATAAAAAGGAATCTTATATTTATCTACTAAACTATTTTCCATACCTTTTGGCGTGCCAGTCCATGACACAGGAATTGACTGTTCCATAAAATAATCTGAAATTGCCAGGCCTGGGTATATATGCCCACCTGTTCCGGCAGCAACGACCATAATCTTCAATTTATTTATTATAATGTTGTCCTCGTAAATTTCTTCTATTTTCATGATCAATTCTCAGTACAATTGCGATAGCAACAATACTCACTAAAATACTACTACCACCAAAAGATAGTAATGGAAGTGTTAGGCCCTTTGTGGGGAATAAGCCTAAATTGACAGCAATGTTAATTGTGCACTGAATCGCAAACCATAAAGCTATTCCCTGCGCCATTAAAGCTGCGAAATGTTTATTATTTTGAATTGACTCCTTCGCAATCCCAAACATCCTAACTATTAAAAAAGCAAATAAACCTAAAACAATGCTGAATCCAAACAAACCGAATTCTTCGCCAATAATTGCCATCAGAAAATCTGTATGTGCCTCAGGCAAAAATGAAAGCTTTGCAACACTATTACCCACACCTACTCCAAAAAATTCGCCATTACCAAAAGCCATCTGTGCTTGAGTAATTTGATAGCCTCCATCAAATTTATGTTCTGGAGACCAAGCATCTCTAAATGCTAGAATTCTTTTCATTCTATATGGAGATGACATTATTGCTACCCAGACTCCGATTGGCGCCAATATAGCTAAACTTAAAATAACTCTTAAGGTTAACCCCCCCAAAAAAAGTATACCCATTGCAATTGCCATAATGACAATTAGGGCACCGAGATCTGGCTCTAAAATAACTAAAGATCCGGTAAAAATCATCACCCCTAGCATAGGTAAAAATCCTTTAATAATAGTTCTCATTTGCTTTGATTTTCTTAAAACGTAATCAGATGCATACATAACAGTAAAAAGCTTAACGAGCTCTGTTGGTTGCAAGTTTAAAACCCCCAATGAAAGCCACCTTTGACTACCATTCCTTTCTAGCCCAATAAGCAGAACTAAAATCAAAAGAATGATGCCTATAAAGAAAAGATAAGGGGCCCACCTCTGCCAAATATAAACTGGAATTAAGAAAGTAATGTATCCACAAATGAAAGCTATTAGAAGATATGATGCTTGTCTAACTAAAAAATAATAATGTTGGTATTGGTATTTCTGAGATCCTGCCGCTACATCAATTGATGCTGAATAAACCATAACTAGTCCTATACCCAAAAGTAAAAGGGCAGCCCATATCAAGCTGTAATCATAAATTGGAAGATTGTAATTCTTTTGAGAAGAAAAAAGCTTCATTGCTTATAATTTTTCCACAATAGATTTATATTCATTACCGCGCTCTTTATAATTTTTGTACATATCGTAGCTTGCACATGCGGGAGATAATAAAACAATGTCCCCAAATGATGCATCTTCATAAGCAGATAAAACTGCATCTTTCATTCGCTTATGGTTAGTAATCTTGAGTGAATTAATAGAATTAAAGTTTTCTTCAAATATATGTGCGTCCTGTCCAATTAAATAAAGAGCTGATACCTTCTGCTTTAAATATTTAAATAAGGGTTTTAAAATTTGATTCTTACTGTCACCCCCAGCTACTAAAAGAATATTTTTCTTATCGAAACTCTTCAATGCTGTAATTGTTGCATTAACATTAGTTGCTTTCGAGTCATTATAAAAATTGACTCCTTCCTTACTCTTTACCCACTCCAGCCGATGTTTAACGCCTTTTAAATTATTGATTTTAAACTCATTAAGCTCAGGAAAAGCGGATTGCATACATGCAATTGCAGCCATAATATTTAATTTATTATGTTCTCCTATTAGCCGAAAGTTGCTCAATTCAAGAGTAGCCTTCCCCCCTCTTTCGATACAAGCCCCCGAATGGTTATTTGTCAAAATATAATCTTTTTTATTGTTAGATTCTGAAATACCAAAGGATAAAGTTGCTTTATGTCTTAAAGTATTTAATTTGCCATCATCTCGATTTATAATATTAATTTTTGACAGGCCAAACAATTTCTCTTTTGCTTGAAAATATTTTGTAAATGAATTATATCTGTCCATGTGGTCATCTGATATATTTAAAATAACTCCTACATCAATTTTGCCATTATTTATGACTTCAAGCTGAAAGCTTGATAATTCAATAATTAGAACATCTAGAGTATCTACCTGATTTATGTTTAATATTGGCAACCCTATATTACCTACTGCCCTTGCTTTCAATCCTGATTCGAGGGCAATTTGTTCAATCATTGAGCAAACAGTAGTTTTACCATTTGTACCTGTCACACCTATTACTTTTGTTTTTAATAAATCATTTTTTAAAAAAAATAATGAAATATCATTGTGAAAGGGAACACCTTTTTTTATTATTTTATTGATTATGGGATGTCTTGGATCGACTCCGGGACTAATTGCAACACAATCTACATCATCGAAATATGCTTCTTTCAAATCTCCAGAAAAATATAAATGTTCTTTTGTAGCAAATAAATTTCTAGCATTATTTAAAGATATTTCGCTTTCATCATAAAAAGATATTTTTATACTACTATCTAAATACCTTCCAATAGATAAACCAGTTTGGCCACAACCCAAAATTAATATGTGATTAATATTTTCATTCATTATCGAATTTTTAGGCTAGCTAGGCCAATAAGAACAAGCATCATAGTAATTATCCAAAATCTAACAACTACCTGAGTTTCTTTCCAGCCTTTTTTTTCATAGTGATGATGAAGCGGAGCCATTAAGAAAATTCGCCTCCCTTTTCCAAATCTTTTCTTTGTATATCTAAAGTAACCTACTTGGATAACTACAGAAAATGTTTCAATTACGAATATTCCAGCCATTATCAATAAAACGATTTCTTGTCTTACAATCACTGCCAATGTACCCATCGCAGCCCCTATGGATAGTGAACCTAAATCACCCATAAATACTTCTGCAGGATATGCATTAAACCAGAGAAATCCTAAGCCTGCCCCAGCCAATGCTGCACAAAATATTGTTAACTCACCAGCTCCTTCTATATATGGGATACTGAGGTAATTCGCAAAAATTATGTTTCCTTCAACATACGCAAAAATTCCTAATGCACTTATGACCATTACAGCTGGCATAATAGCCAGCCCATCAAGTCCATCTGTTAAATTAACTGCATTACTGCTGCCCACTACAACTATATAACTTAAAACAATAAAAGTGAATGCTCCTAACGGTAAGCTTAAATCTTTAAAAAATGGAATTAATAATTCTGTTTCTTTAGGTGTATCTGCTGCATAAAATAAATAGCTTGCGACTGCTAAACCAATGATTGATTGTAGTATAAATTTTTGTAATGCTGAAAGACCATTAGCATCTTTTTTTTGTATCTTGCTCATATCATCAACTAAACCTATTAAACCAAAAGACGAAGTTACAATAAGTAAAATCCAGACATAAGAATTATTTAGATCAGCCCATAATAATGTTGAAATTATAATGGATATTAATATTAACCCTCCACCCATTGTAGGGGTTCCAGATTTAATAAGGTGTCCCTCTGGTCCATCATTTCTAATATATTGTCCAAAGCTATATTCTCCCAATTTTTTTATAAACCAACCACCAAAACAAAATGAAATTAATAGAGAGGTAATGACTGCTAATACAGCTCTTAGAGAAATATAATTAAATACATTAAGCCCTGGGATATCTGTCGATAACCACCTAAATAATTCTAATAACATTTTCTATTCCTCATAAAATAATCTTATTAACAACTTCTTCCATTTCCATGAAGCGAGATCCTTTAACCAATATAATTGATTCAGGTTTTATTATTTTTAAAAGCATGCTTACGAGAGCTTCTTTTGTCTCAAACCATAACTCATCGTTGCCTAATTGTTGCATAGTTATTTTTGTATGTCTTCCGACAGCTAATGTAAAATCTATATTGGACATTTTAATATAATCTCCTAATTCTTTATGGTACTTACTCGTATCACTTCCAAGCTCGCCCATATCACCAATTACTAGAATTTTTAGTCCTTTCATTGTTGCTAATACATCTATAGCCTCTCTCATTGAGGTTGGATTGGCGTTATAAGTGTCATTTATTACTATTAAGCCATTGGGGTTAGTTATCTTCTCAAGCCTTCCCGGAAAAGGTTTAATTGACTCTATTCCTTTCTTAATGATCTTTATCGGTATATCTTGTGCATAACTGCAAGCACATGCAGCAAGAATATTCTTTATATTATGCTTGCCTAATAAATTTATTTTAACGTCAAAATTTTCAAAGGGAGTAAAGATTGTTATTGTTTGCTCATCTATTACCTTACAGTTTATGGTCGCTTCTTTTGTAAATCCAAAAGTTATTTTCTTTAAATTTTTCAAATCTTTGGCTAAAAATTCATAATATTCATCATCCCTAGGCAATATACAAGTCTGAAGCTCATCCGAATGATTTAAAAGTTCTTTCTTTGCTTCTGCAATATCATCTATAGAGTTAAAATTTTGGATATGGGCTTCACCGATATTTGTAATTAAAGCGATATTGGGCTTCGCAATCTTTGCAAGTCCTGCAATTTCTCCAGCATGACTCATACCTAATTCTAATACTGCGTGGCTATGAGTGTGCTTAAGATTTAGAAGGGTAAGTGGTAAGCCTATGTCATTATTATAGTTACCTTCTGTAAACAATAATTGGTCTCGGCTTAAATAATTACTCATAATTGAAACAATCACTTCCTTTGTGGAAGTTTTTCCATTGCTTCCCGTAATTGCAATTATTTTTGGTTTAATTTGGTCTCTAAGATATAAGGCAATATTTGCCAATGCTTCTTTACCAGTTTCTACTAAAATAGTTTTTTCTGTTTGAAATAAGTTATCAGAAATAATTGCAAATTTAGCGCCCTTTTTTAACACTTCTTTTGTAAATTTATTTCCATCATGATTCTTTCCTATTAGCGCAATATATAAGTCAGATGGATCTCTATCTCTTGAATCTATCGAAATAGATGAAATTTCTATATCCAAAGACTCTAATGGGCCAGCAAACGATCCTTTTGTAATTTCTATAATTTTTTTTAATGTAATACTAATTTTTTTGTGCTCCAAAGTACCTAGTTAAATATTTTTTTGCTATTAATTTATCTGAAAAGTCTTTTCTTACGCCTTTTATTTCTTGATATACCTCATGCCCTTTTCCTGCAATAAGGATTAAATCATCAATGTCAGATTCTCTTAAAACTTCTTTAATTGCCTCTTCTCTATCTTCTATGACTAAATTTGGAATAGTTATATTTTGACAAATATCATCAATGATTCTATTTGGGTCTTCATTTCTCGGGTTATCGGAGGTTACAATCACAAAATCTGCATATTTATTTACAACAGCCGCCATTTCTTTCCTTTTTCCTCTAT
>TARA_B110000037_G_scaffold2649_1_pt1 | contig 12377 bp, 5 predicted proteins | sample TARA_B110000037 | Tara Oceans TARA_B110000037 (sample SAMEA4397196) | marine metagenome | biome: Polar Biome; feature: [MIX] marine epipelagic wind mixed layer (ENVO:01000061); material: water (ENVO:00002006), including particulate matter (ENVO:01000060) such as... | depth 10-100 m
AATACCTTCAGTTCATCGGCTTCAGCGCTGCGGAGGCTGGTCAAAAGGATTAGGAATGCGAGAACTTGGAGAGGTTTCATGATGGGCTGCTCGGGAAATTGCTTTTTGGGTGGCTCGCTTGAGGGCGTTGTCTAAGGGCTGGGAGAGATAAGGGGCTGGTTATTTTCGCCGAGTTAGTTTTCGATTTCCAAGCGTAAAAAGGAAGTTGGGGTCGCCGCAAAGGTACTGGAATTACCAATCGTTGTTTTTATCGCGCCACTGGGCGTGAATTCTTCGCTGCTGGAAATACCGGGTTCAAAAACCCATGGCGAAGCTCCTATTTTGGTAGCAATGGCTGACCAGTTGAGGAGGTTCGTGCTTTCCTTTATTCGGTATGTGATGTCTGAAGGGGCTGTCGCGGGGAGAGTGAAAGAAATTCCGCCTGTGGATGCATTCAGTGGGTTATATGAGGGGAATCTATTAGTCCCCGAGCTATCAAGCCTGAACGTTCCAGGGGTAAGTCCCAGGGCATAGGTTGCGAGGTTCGGGACTCCGTCGCCGTCGGGATCTGCCAACGGAGCGGCGGCTGTGTCTGCAAAGTAGTAGCTGATCCATGAAGAGAATCCACTGGGGACATAATTCATGATGATGGAGACGTCACCAGTGCTTGTTGAATAGCCGTCTACCGCAAAATAGTAGGTTTGGCCCGCTACGGTGGAAAAGGTAATTTTACTTAGAAGTCCATTGGAATCATCATTCGAGGCGATTTCCGTGAGGGCGTTGACATTGACTCCTGAGTAGGCAGCCAGGACCGTATCGAAGGAGCTCCGGTTGGTACTGATTGTCGCCGACCCGGAAGACGGGGCTGTCCATTTCCACCATAGGGAGTTTTGAGCACGATCTAATCCGCCATTACTTGCGTGATTCGGTTCACCCGTTTCTCCGGTGGCGGAATTGTTGTGGTAGGTATTTGAAATATCCGAGCTGCCAATTAATTCCAGGGCATCAACGAGATTGTCGTTGGGGCCGGGGGTGGTTTGGATGTAGCTTGCCCAGTTGAGGATAACTTGCCCTTCCGCCCCTTCATATCCATCGACGGCGATATAGTATGTCTCCCCAGCCGAGGCGGAAAACTGGATTTGGCTCTGGACGTTCCCGGAATCATCGTTGGAGTCAATTGGTGTCAGATCATTCAGGGCGGTTCCGGTGTAGGAAGCGAGGATCGTGTCAAAATCACTCCCAAAGGTGTTGAGTCTGATCGTAACGTCTGCGGATGGAGTCCACGTGTACCAAATAGAGGTGATGCCGTCTGCCCCAATATCATGCTCAGGTTCTCCTGTTTCCTTGGTGGCGAGAACGTTTTCCCCTGTGACGCGCCCGTGATTTTCATTGATGATTTCGGCATCAGCAAAGAGGTCGTTCACTGGACGGATGGCGGTGGGATTGATGGAAACGGTGGCTGTTTGACTTGTTGTGGATAGGGAATTTGAGTCTGTCACTGTGACGTAATAGGTCCCTCTGTCCTGGAAGGAAACGGCAGCAATGCTGTAGTTAATGGAGATAGCACCGGGGATTGGAACTGAGTCTTTGTGCCATTGGTATGTTAGATCGAAGGAACTGGCGGCGCTGACGGTGAGTGATAGGGCCTCATTTAGAAGGAGGTTTTGTGACTTGGGGTGCGTGGTGATCAGGGGCGCGCCGCTGGCTGCTCCTGGATCTGAGTAATTCAGGACGATGTTGCCAGTTGCCGAGAGATAGCCTGAGACTTGGATGTAATAGTTATTTCCGGAAATCGCGGTGAATGTTACGGAGCTTGATAGTCCTGAATTGTCATCGTTAGCTCCTACGAGCGTCATGCTGGAAAGTGCCGGGGTGCCGGTATAGATGGCGAGGGTGGTGTCGTAGTTGCTGCCTAATGTTGAGAGGGTTAAGTCGGAGGAGAAGGGAGCCGTGTATTGCCACCACACGGTGTGTTGCCCGGCGCTCGAGGGATTGGTTTTTTCGTTCGTTTCAGTGGTTGCTAATTCATTGATTCCTGTCGCTTGAGTAGTTCCGCCGGTTAGGATGAATCGGTTAGCGAAATCATCGTTCGGTGGAGGAGTGACGACCTTAAGGGGAAAGTTACTCGAGAATGGAATTTTGCCGCTTTTTGAAGCGTTGACAGCAAGGGAGACCGAAGAGACGGAAGGGGGGATCGAAACGAATGCGGAGTAAATTCCGTCCTCAGAACTAAGGTCGGGAGCCGCTCCATTGTCTAGGAATGAAATGGCACTTCCTCCATCTCCATCTAAGCTCCCTGTGACAGTGGCCCCAATCTGGGGGAGGAGGTCGTTTATCTTGATGAAGACAGAGGCCGGCTTACTTTCGATGAGTGGGTAAGGGTTCGATGATACTGAGATTTCTAGGGACCCGTCTTCCGTGACAGTCAGAGCTGCGTGGGCATCGACTCTGCCACCTGTCAGGGTTTTTCCTGTGAGGGATGAGAGAGGGACTGCTGTTGAGAGGATGCGGTTTTTTTGTTCGGTCACAGTTGCACCGGGGAATTGGCTAAGCACAAGTGCCGCTACGCCTGCGACATGTGGGGTGGCCATGCTGGTGCCATTAAAACTGCGGTATTCCGTATCCGAACCCGAGGTGGACGAGAGGATATCAACGCCTGGGGCAGCGATATCAACAGTGGTCTGTCCGTAATTGGAAGAGTTAGCGAGGTTTCCGTTGCGATCAATCGAGGCCACCGAGATGACGTTTTCAACCTCATAGTTGGAAGGGAAGTTCGCTGAGGTGTCGGTATTGGATGATTCGTTCCCTGCCGCAGCAATGAACAGGATTCCAGCCTCGTTCGCGGCACTGATGGTGTTGAGCATCGTGGAGCTAGATCCACCACCACCCCAGCTATTGCTGAGGACATCGACGCCCTCGGAAATGGCGTAATCGATACATTCCACAGCATCTGATGTGGCCCCGTTGCCAGCGGCATCGAGAAATTTCAAGGCCATGAGTTTGACTCCGTAAGCAACGCCGACAATGCGTCCCGAGTCATTGGCTGTGGCTGCGATGGTTCCGGCACAGTGGCTCCCATGGTCGTTATTGTCCATGGGATCGCCATCGTTATTGATGGCGTTGATGCCGTGGATGTCATCGATGTAGCCATTGTTGTCGTCATCAATATTGTTACCTGGGATTTCGTCAGGATTGACCCACATATTGCCCGCAAGATCTTGATGGGTATATCGGATGCCGGTATCTACAACTCCAACAACGATGCTCGGGCTTCCTGAGTTGATCGCCCAAGCGGGTTCTGCGTTAACGTCGATTCCAGCTGCCCCTGAGCTTTGGCCTGTGTTTTTGAGTCCCCAAAGGGAGCCGTCTATGTAGGCGGAATCGGTGGGAGTTTGTTCGATGCTCATAATCCAGTCGGGCTCGACGTATTCGAAGAGGCCACTCTGGTGCATTTTTTTTATTAGACGGACTAACTGCTCGGAGGTGAACTTGGGTTTTTTCTTGTTCTTATTTCTAATATTTATGGTCGGTCTGAGGCTCATGAGGCCTGGGATAGATTTGTATTTTTTGTGAATGCTGAGACCGTTATTACTAATGAAATTATGGGTCTGAATGGAGGGCTTCTTTTTGTTGGCAGCTTTGAGTTTCGCCATAAAGCTGGTGGGAGATGCTTTTTTCCCATTGATAACAACAAACTCTTGGGCACAGAGGGGGTGAAACAAGAGTAAGAGGAGAATGAGCGGGAGCTTTTGAAAGAATGTAGGTAAGGAGATTCCCATTTATTTGGAGGTTAGGATGCAGGAGCTTAAGATACTGGAGCCATCCTAGATGGATTCTGGGGACAGCATTGAAGTGGTTTTCAGTGATCCATAGAGCGGTTCAAGAGATCAGATTCAAAGAGGAAGGTGAGCAATTAGGTTTTGAGTGGAGTGGAACAGATGGAATCAGCGATTCCGTTAAATCAGTTCCAGATCTCGCGGGGGCATCTGGGACGACTGCTTGTGATTTGACCACTATGGATCAGGATAAGTTTCAGGCAACCTGAGCACTGATATCGGAGACGAATTACTTCTGAATTACGGCGAGGTTTGATTCTAAAGAAGCTTTCTTAGCGGAAGGAAGCGAGAAGGTTGAGCAATCCACTATTGCAGCGCTACTTTGAGCCGGAAAAACTTCTTCAGCTCGCTCGTCAGCACTTGTGCGGAACGCACTGTTACGCTGGCAGTCCCGTTCCCATTATCAGCACGACTAACAGCGACAACATCAGCTGCTTGCCAGTCTTCAAGATTATTGGAAACTTCCACAGTAAAAGTAACATGGGCGGCAGATTGAGACTTTTGATACGTGAAGGTAGCGTAAGTATCGCTGCTGCCCTGACCATTGTCGAAGCTGCCTGATGAAGAACTATACGCTCCCAGGCCGGCTTGGGGATTCGCGTCACTTGTTCCCAAAGCATACTCAAGAAGTGCGCTGAGTCCGTCACCATCACCGTCGGCATTTGGATTTCCGACAAAGCCTGGTCCGCCTTGCTCTTCGCTGCCGGGGGTGCCACCGGTTGATGCACTTGCTCGCCAGTTTTCAGGAGCCGAATGGTCCGGCTTTGCGAGCGGATTAATTAGCACAAGACTGTATCCGTCACCGTCGGGAGATACGGGCCATGGAAAAGCGTCATCGTAGCGGAATTCCTGAATGGTCCCGCTCTCTGCATCCTCTAGCTTGATGGTTTCTCCTCCGTTCCCAAGAGCGGTGTCATTTGCAAAAACACCAGCCACGGGGAGCCCTGCACCATATGCCGCATTGAAGGCTGCTGCGTTCCGAACAATCAACGCCCTTTGCCCAGGCGCAAGACGAGTGACGCCAGAACCAGTGAAATCGAAATCAGCAGCGCTCCCCATAGTGATGCCAGTCAGATCAACCGTAACTGTGTTGCTTATGTTCAGGAGTTCAAGGAACTCGGCTTGCCCGTCACCGGATGGATGGTACATGAGTTCTGAAATCACGATGTATTTCTGAGGATCGCTGGGGTTCCCGACATAGCTTGTCTGATTATTGACGACCCCGGAAATGTCCCGGAGAATAATCTCCTCACCAAAGTTCGAGAGATGCCCTTTATACTTCCCAATAACGAAATTCTGTTCGCCGCCTTTGGGACTCACTGCACGCGCCCGGAAGGTTGGAATATCCGGGCTTAGGAAAAGACTCTTTCCCGGAGGAATCACTGTTCCAGGAGGAATTGAAAACTCGATGGCGCCTTCGATTTTCCAGTCGGACACGTCCACCCAGATTTCCTGGTTGTTGATGAGCTCAATGAACTCCTCGTCCTGATTCCCCGATTCAGGATGAAAATCGATACGACCGAAATCAATAAAAGGCTCAGCACTCGCTCCCTGATCCTGAGAAACCCCACCGTGCAACTCTGGAAGGACAATGAAATCACTACTGCCTATGGACATGTTCATTCCGTGAATCGAAAGAACGTTGGTTCCCGCCTGTAGTTGATTGGCAAAACCGCTCACATCAAAGATATCGAACTCCTCTGTGTCGGACTCGTGGCTCCCCGTTGCCGTTGAATTCCACTCGATCGGAGCTGGTGCACGATCGGCGGCAATCCGAACGCCATTTAGGTAAGCCACAAACCCATCGTCATATTTCATGTGCAATTCCAAAGCCTGAAAGATAGAGGGATCTGCAATCTCAAATGGGATCCGAACGTAAACAGATCCGTTGATGCCGCTCATGATATCCTCGGTATCCACCCCCAGTAACGGATCGTAATCAGATCCGCGATCATAACCAACTCCTGTTGTAGCCGAAGCCCAGGTTCCGTCATTGAAATTTGAAGTGGTCCAGTTCACACCCTCCGATCCATCAACTGGAACCTGATAGTTACATGCCGCGCCGGTAACAACGAGGGGCAGGAACTCTAACCGCACCGCCCCGGTCTGTGGTTCTGGAATTTGACGTTGCCGATTATAGATTTCGTTGCGACGATCTGGAAGGTATTCATTGCGAAAACGCTCAATCCCTTTCGCCATATCTTCCATGTCGTTATGCTCAAATGTGTAGGGGCGCTGACTACCCTGGCTTTGGATCCACGATCCCCATTTCACATAATCCTGCCTGGCATCAGACGGCGTGATATCAGTGGGATTGATCAAATCCAGTTGCTCATCCAGCCGCCGCTCGAACCAGCGCTTCTCCATTGGAGTATCTGGATGCTGGAGAAACTTATCCGACAGTGTTCGGATCCTCCGATAAATCATCTCGCGGGTATCTGGGTTTCCAAACAACTGAGAAACTAATTTGACGGCGGTCCCCACCTGAATGGTCCCGGAGGTGTGCAGTTTATTGTCAAAGTAAGTATCGGTGCTGTTCCACTTGCGACCGTGCGCCAGGTCGAGGTCCCAGGGGAGAATCGCCCATTCGTCCGTTCTTCCCGTATCCCGGTAGAGATACCAGTTCTTGCGATGCATATCAGTATTCCGAACAATGCAATTCGCGGCGCACATATTGACACACATGGGAATGTTCACATTGTCATAGGTGAAATCCAAAAGGGCGCTACCTGAGAGGCGAAGACCCGCCACAAAGTCCGCCATGTCAGTGTTGTTTTCATGTTTGCGGGTCTTCTTTTCGACACCGCCGGTGCCGCCACTGAGCGTATTATTGTAAATTTTGTAGAGGACTCCGTCGGGATTCAAACCTGCCCGTTTCAGGTAAACCTCATCAGCATCTTCCACCATGTCCGCAGTGCTGAAGAACTCCCCATTTTGCTGAACTCGGACCGTGTGTGCAAAGTGTCCATGCACTCCTGATTCACGCATAATCTCCCAGGAGAAAACGTGCCTCACTTTCGACTTATCCGCCCAGTTTGTCAGAAGATCGATGTCTTTAACCCGAGGAGCATCGGGACTCCATCGGAAACGTTGGCTCTTATTGAAATCAATATTGTAGCTCTTCTTTGGGAACCCTGAGGTCGATTGGCCGTGGATACTGAATCCCACGTTGTCGTAGAGTTCCCCGAGATAAAACACCGCGCCTCGTGATGAGGTGGTGCGCGTCAGGAATCGTTCAATCACCGGCAACTTGGTTTGAACCGCTGGGTCAAGAGCGACCGTGCCGACATACTCATGGGAATCCCTAGGATCCACGAATTGCGGCTCTTTGCTCATTACGCCGATCGCATCTGTCGCTTCAAAGCGCCAACGAATCATGTCTCCATCCCCATAATCGTTCGCCGGGATAAGCGCCGAGAAGGTCCCGTCGCCAGCTGTTTCATCTCCGCTAGTTCCGGCATCATTCATGGTGAGCGTCTTCTCGCTCTCCAGCATGATTCTATAGAACATCTGCAACTCGGTAACCTCCGCATCTACACCGGAAACCTCGGCGGTGATTAGGAGATCGGCGTCGGCTGCCGGCCGCGCAGGATTTTTAGTATAATCGACAAAAATCGGACCTGAGGGAACGCCCGAGCTGTTAGGATTGCCCGGAGTAGGGCTATTAAAGTATCCTTGGAGTTCCTGACCGGAGGTATCCAGAATTCCCATTGTTAGCACTGGAGAGATTAAAAAATCAGATCCGCCTGGACTTGTGTTCATCCCCCTGATGGCGAGAACATTTTCACCGTTTTGAATAAGTCCGGTATGATTTGCCAAGTCGATCTCTACCGGCGTGCTTAGGGCTGTTGGATCTCTTCGTGAACCCGTCGCTTTTGAATCCCAAGCGAGCGGATCCGGGGAGTTAAAACTTCCGACCTCGACCCCATTTAGAAAAGCAGCAAAGCCGTCATCGCTGAATGCCGAAAACAAGAGGCTCACCACCTGGCGATTGGTGTCGTCGTGATTGAAGTGGTAACGAAAGTAGCCCCCTGCATTGATGCCCCACATCACGTCCCTAAGATCAGTTCTAATCCCTGGCTCAAGAGTTCCTCCTAAACTCTCCCATCCAAATCCCCCTGACCCGCTCTGCCACGCCGCATCATTGAATGCCAAATCTTTCCAGGTCGTTCCCAGGGAACCATCTGTTGGAACGAAGTATTTCGCGATGTCTTCTTCGGCTACGGCATCTTCCAAGACAACATTTCCAAAGCTTCCAGCACCATAGGATTGGTCGTCATATTGCTGGGGGAATACTGGAGAAAATTGTCGCAGCACCGTTACCCCATCTGGCATGACCAACGCAAGATACTCGCCTTTTGAGTCCAGCTGGAAGTTCGTATGCAATTCTGCCCCCGGAACATCACGCCCCTTGTTCGACGCGAAAATCACGAGGTAGCCATCAGCTTCCAAAGTAACTGGAGGAATTCGCCACTTTTTCAAGTTGGCCGCATTATCCGTTAGATAGTAGCCATCAAGATTGAGTGGAGTCTGATCAGGATTGTGAATTTCTATCCAATCTTCGAATTCTCCATCCTCGTCTGCAATTGTCGTATCATTGGCTGACATGAATTCGGAGATGGTTGGAGCAGCAGAAAGCCAACCGATGCCAAGAATCAGAAAAGGAGAAAGAAGCGTTAAGGTTTTCATAGGCGATATTTTCGGGTTACTGAATCTAGCCATAGGTTCAGAAAAGGACAGATTAAAACTGTGTGAAATCAGCAGGAATTTCACAAACGGAACCACTTCATTTTAATCAGTCAAGGCGAGGCTCTTTTGACCTCTGGAGATACTTCTAACTCGCAAAATGATTCGGTGAAGGCCCTGACGCGGAATGAGAAAACGACCTAAATAAGGAAACTGAAAGCAAATGACGACCCTCCACCCGCTACGAATTTTTGCGATCTGAGGGACATCCCTTTCAACCTCGCTATCGACCGCGGCTAGAAATAGAAATTTAAAGTGACTTGGATTCAAACCGAAATCACACAAATCTGGAGGAAGGAGACCCTGGTGAATCTGATGCCTGTCGAGCCAGAGGAGAAGGGTGAGTTTTAAATTCTTTCTGAAGAGCTGTTCGCTGAATTCCCAGAAGGTGGCGGCGATTAGTTCGGGGGCTGGTGCCCCTTTGCGACTGATACCGGCGCTGGGCGACACGGGTTTATTTTGACGTTCGATGAAAAATATCTAAGGGTTCTGGAACTCCTGTGTCTAAGCGATAATGACAACTCTAAAATCTTCGATGGTAGTTCTGGTTCTTGCCATCATTTCCACTCCGCTCTATGCCGACCGGATTCTCGAGGGCAAGAAATCTCAGAAACTGGAAGTCCGTCATTCCATGACAGGATTCCGGAACACGTTGCTCTTTTATACTTTTAAGAATCAGCAAGTGGTCCTAACTCTGTCGATCGGCAACGAGGACGAAAGCTTTCCCGTCGTAGGAAAAATCTACCTCTTCGATGAAGCGACCACCGAAGAGGGCCTGAAAAAGTGGATCAATAACCAACACTCGGATGGCCTCTTCCCCGACGTCCCCAATCCCGTATTCACGGAAAAGCTCCCGAAGGGATCATGCACGGTCACCTCCCATAAACCTACGGGCACCAGCAAGAATTCCCCCGGCCCGGCAACGTTCAAAGATTACGAGGTGACCTTGTCGGTAAAGGACCATGCCACCGACAAAAAGTTCAAGCTTTCCGGGTTCACCAACACCGCCCGAGTTCATGTCAAGAACCAGTAACGACAAGGAGGGATGAAGGAAGAATGAAGAAGATCGGTGCCCGCCTCACGATGGAGAAGCCCGGATAGCGGTCTCTTCCAGGCGCCCTCTCAAAGCAGGTCGCGCTTCTCAACCGTCTTACCCGCACCAGAAAAACGATTCAGTTCATCGGCCAGCGCGCCTTTGCCGTCGATGGAGTTAATAAACAGTTTTCCGCAGTCGATTCCACGAATGTAGAGGCCAGTTCGCGTGTCCCTTTCTCCCCAGTGATTCTAAAAGTCACCTGCGAGCGATCAACCGCATCGACTTGAAAATGAACGAGAGGTTGCAAGACGACTATCTTCGGATAGTCACGTCCGATCTCCTCAACTAATCTCCCGGTTTGGGATGCGACAAGGTGGCGCACAGCGCCGTCACGATACTGCCCTAGATGCTCCGAGGGCGTGGCCGAGCAGGATGAGAACAATGAAGCTATGACGAAAAGCGCGACTGCGGAGAGGGTGAGTCGGACCATGAGAGGTTGGGAGGTGTAACAATCTCTAATTTTCTGGTTCCGGGCTCGCCCAAATCACTGACGAAATTTGGCGCGAAGGCGAAGCCTTAAGGACATTCGTTGGTTCGGCAATTCACGAATCGCCCTTTGTCCGTTGGTCGTGATTCTTGTCGAGCGGTCTTAGACTGACTTTCGAGTTATCTGTTTGGCCGGTTGTTGGATAAGGATTTTGTAGGGCTCTTTTAAATGGTAACACGGACGGGATGGGAACGGGAAAATCAGCTTGCCTTTTTGTGCTTTTTAATTCAGCGTTTTGCCGCTGCGGCGAAAATAGGGGCACGTTTTTTCGGTTCTCTTCACGCATCATTTTGTATCACCTATGAAATCTCTACCTGCCTTTGCTTTATCTAGTTTGTTTTTTAGTTTTTTCCCGGCCGTAAGTGCTCAGCAGACAGAACTTTTAAGTCTCTATTCGTCTGCTCACCGTGCCCTAAAGCAGAATCCCGAGTTTCGCGGGGAGCTTGAGAGCGTTAAGATTAGCCAGGCACAGATGCGGCGTGAAATGTCAGAATTTGGATGGGGGTTGGAGGCTCTGGCCCGATACGAGGATCGCGAGAAACCTCAAAACACTCGAGAATTTATCGCGGTGGGTGGTGTTCAGTTGCCTGGAAATACATCTCGTATTTTTGGCGATGAGAATTTCACGGCTAGAGTTGGGTTGAAAAAGAAATACACCACCGGCACGGTGGTGGAATTCGGTTCACGCTTCTCCCGCCTGAGTAACACGCTGAACCAGACCTCAACGAGTGCTTTGTTCACCCCGGAATATGAGACTTTTTCCGGGATCACCGTGACCCAGCCTCTTCTCCGGGGCTTCGGGAAGACCGCCAATCTGGCGGGTGTCAATATTGCCCGTCGTCGGATTGCGGCTCAAGAGGTTCTGACTCGCGTCAAAGCCATGAACTTGGTGGCAGAAGTATCAAGCCGCTACACAGATATTGTCACCGCAGACCGGGTGCTTGCAGTGCACCGTACGAATATCGAGCTGGCCGAGCGGATGCTGAAGCGGAACAAGCAACTTCTTGAGAGCAAAGAAGGGCTGCTTACCGACGTGACAACTGCCGAGCTCGCTCTTTACCAGCGCCAAGACCAATACATCACCGCTGCAGCGGATAAAATTGAGCGAGTGAATACTTTATTTGCTTTAATCGATCGGGAGCCGGATCTTGATGGGAAGACTCGTTTCCAGCCAATCTCGACATTCTTTTCCGGTGCGACTCTCAACGGAAAACGTGAGTTAATCCAATACGGACAAAGCCGTCGCCTCGATTTGGTCTACTACAATCACGTGGTGGAGACCGCCAAACTCAATGTTCTCCGGGCGAAGGATGCGACTAAGCCACAGCTTAATGCGACGGGGTCGGCTGGAGTCTACGGTTTGGAGGACAGTGCGGGAGGGGCTTTCGGCGAAGCAAGCGGAGCGCAAGGAACCGAGTGGTCGCTGGGACTCAATTTTAAAATGCCACTTGGGAAAGACGGAGCAGAAGCCGGAATCGATGCTGCGGAGGCACAGGTTCGTCAGGCTCAACTTGAGTTGGCCAAGGCCAAACGTGGAATTTCGCTGGAGGTGGATACGGCCTGCACACGTGTGAATGCCGCCAGGAAGCGGATTACTACGGCGAAGAAGGCCGTTGAGCTCGCGCAACAGCGGCTGAAGCAGGAACAGGACTTGTTTGATGCAGGCGAAGGCGATTTCTATCGGGTGGTCGAACAGCAACAGATCCTCGGTGATTCCCAGGTGAATCTGGTTGCCAGTGAAGCTGCTCTCAGTAGATCCGTGATCGCTGTTTGGTTGTCTGCGGGACAGATTTTTGAGCGTTTGGGAATTCCAAACGAAGAGGTCGAGGTCATGATTACCCGGGCCAAAGAGAAGGAGTAAGCTCCTTGCTTCATTCTAAACCACTAAACAAAAAAGGATTGTGAGCCGTTCTTTGATAACCGTGGCAAGTCTATTGGGATTGATCTCAGTCGCATATGCAGAGGTATGGGTTGAGGGGTCAAGCCACCCCCTCGCCCGAATTACGATCAGTTCCCCGGTCGAAGAGATCGTGGAGAGCGTCGAAGTTGAGGAAGGAAATATTGTGGAAAAGGGTGCCGTTTTGGCGACTTTGTTCTCAACCGAGGAGCAGCTTAAAGTGAAAAGGCTGGGACTGATGATTGATAAGGCCTCGGAGGATCTCAAAACGGCCCAAGGACTCTATGATAAAAAGATTCAGAGCAAATCAAATCTGATGGAGAAGGAGCTGGCGGT
>TARA_B110000037_G_scaffold890_1_pt1 | contig 12377 bp, 9 predicted proteins | sample TARA_B110000037 | Tara Oceans TARA_B110000037 (sample SAMEA4397196) | marine metagenome | biome: Polar Biome; feature: [MIX] marine epipelagic wind mixed layer (ENVO:01000061); material: water (ENVO:00002006), including particulate matter (ENVO:01000060) such as... | depth 10-100 m
AAAGTGCAGCAGTAGAACTACAATTAACAGTTCAACCTGATTACTGTATTTTAAATTTCTAAAAAGAAAAATACATAAATTATATAAAATTGCTTGGCTTCCGCCAAGCTTTTTTTTATATTACATATGTATAATTGAATAACAAGTTATACTTAAATAAAATTTATATGAGCGAATTTAAATTCCCAACCGAAGAGGTAGAATTACCATCTAAAGGTTTAATCTATTCTAAAGACAATCCCCTATCAAACGGTAAAATAGAAATCAAATATATGACAGCAAAGGAAGAAGATATTCTTTCTAATCAAGCTTATATTCAAAACGGAACAGTTTTAGATAAATTACTAGATTCTGTAATTGTTTCTAAAGATATAGACCATAGAGATTTAATTATAGGAGATAAAAATGCCTTATTAATTTCTACTCGTATTTTAGGATATGGTAAAGAATATACTTTCGATAGAGGTGGAGAAAAACATACTGTAGATTTAACTGAATTTGACAGTAATGATTTTGATGCTAGTAAAATGATTGAAGGAAAAAATGAATTTGCATTTACACTCCCATTTTCAGATACACCTATTACATATAAATTACTAACCGGAAGAGATGATAAAAAAATTGAGGCCGAAGTAAAAGGTATCCAAAGATTAAATAAAAATTCAAACCCTGACTTATCTACTAGATTAAAGTTTATGATTGTATCAATTAATGGTGATACAGAGAAAAAATCAATTAGAGATTTTGTTGATAATTACTTATTAGCAAGAGATTCTAGAGCACTTAGAGAAGAAATTAGGTACACTCAACCTGATGTTGATTTAAGACATACTCTAGATTCAGGAGAGGAGGTAACAGTCCCTATTGGACTAACGTTTTTTTGGCCTGACTTCTAATATAGCACCACAATTTAGAGTTAATTTATTTTCTCAAATCCATCAAATCCTTTTTCATGGGAAGGGTGGGTATGACTATTCTACTGTTTATAATATGCCTATATGGCTTCGTAAGTATACCTTTTCTGAAATAGATAAATATTATAAAGAAGAAAAAAGTGCTTATGATAATGCCCAAAATGGAGGTAAGGGAACCAAAAACCTAATTAATGCCGATGGTAAAGTTAACACCCCAGCATTTGCTGAAGCAAGTAAACCATATAAAGGTAAAACAAGTTATAAGTAGTAATATTTATAATAAACATTACAATATAAATGGCAGATAATTCAGATAAAATCAAAAAGCAAGTTGCTGATCTTATAAAAAGTAATAAACTTACTAAAGAATCTGCTGACTATTATAAAAAAATAACAGCATCTTTAAGTAAATCTGGAGCCTCCCTTGCGGATTGGCAACGAACTCTTAGGTCTATTAATGATAGTTTAGATACAACTTCTGATAATTTAAGTTATATAGCAACTGCCTTTAAAGAATCCGTCCAGGAATTACAAAAAGGAAATGTTGCTATTAACCAACAAAAATCTTCTTTAAATAAGTTATCTAATATAGCAAGAGATTTAAGGGATATAAGACAAGGAGAAAAAGAATTTACTACTGATACCCTAAAGAAACTTCAAGAAAAGGCTAAAACAGAAAAGTCTAATTTAGAGATAGCAAGAAATTTATTAATAACCCAAGGTAAAAGTACTGCGGCTATAGATTCTCAAATTAATGATACTAATCTATTATTAAAGGAGTACAAAGAGATTGAAGAGGTTAATAATAGAATTAATAAAGAATTTGGACTTTCTTCAGGTATAGTAAAAGGATTAGGGTCTGCTTTAAAGAAAGCAGGTTTTGGAGACTTTTCTCAATCAATTAATGATGCTTCGATGGAAACATCAATGTTAGGCCAAAAAGCAGCCCAATTAGGTAAACCTTTTAGTGCTAATGCTCAATTTGCAAAATCTTTAGGTTCAAATCTTTCAAAATCTGTTACACCCTTAAAATTATTTGAAGTTACTATAGGTTTAATTGTAAAAAGCTTTTTGTCTTTAGACAAAATGACGGGTGATTTAGCTAAAAACCTAGGAATTAGTTATAAACAAAGTAGAGCTTTAAATAAAGAATTTACATCTTTAGCCTCTAACTCTGATAATATTTTCTTAACTACTAAAAACTTAAATGAAAGTTTTGGTCAGTTGGCAGATCGTTTTTCTGTTACAGCTGGATTTAGTAATGAAACATTAAAAACACAATTAGAATTAACCAAACAAGCAGGATACCAAGCTGATTCAGCGGCGGAACTTGCTAAATTATCTCTTTTAACGGGTGAGTCTACGGACGATATACTTACTAGTGCTTTAGGTACTGCAGCCGCCTTTAATGGTCAAAACAAATTAGCACTTAATGAGAAAAAAATTGTAGAAGAAATAGCAAAATCTTCCGCATCTATTCAGTTAAGTATGGGTAATTCAACAACTGAACTAGTAAAAGCAGCAATTAATGCTAAAAAGTTTGGTATGGAATTATCTCAAGTAGATGCCATAGCAGGTAGTTTACTTGATTTTGAATCTTCTATTTCGAATGAATTAGAAGCAGAACTTTTACTAAATAAAGATTTAAGTTTAGAAAAAGCAAGACAAGCAGCTTTAAATAATGATTTAGCCACAGTAGCAGAAGAAATTGCTAATCAAGCAGGATCAGCAGCTAAATTTACGGCTATGAACCGAATACAACAAGAAGCATTAGCAAAAGCTGTAGGTTTAAGTAGAGATGATTTAGCAAAATCTTTACAAGAACGAGAAGCATTAGCTAAATTAGGCACGGATGCAACAACCTCTCAAGAGGCTTACAATAAACTTGTATCACAAGGCCTTAGCCAAGAAGCAATAGCAGCAAAATTAGGAGACGATAAGTTAGCGGATCAGTTAGAAGCTAATAGTATTCAAGAAAGATTTAATCAATCCCTACAAAAGGCACAAGAAATATTTGTTAATATAGCATCTGCAATATCACCTGTTATATCAAGTATAGCTAAAGGTATTGAGTATATGGCAAATTTAAGTGATCTAACTAAAGGTCTTTTAGGAACACTTTTATTAATAAATCCAGCAATGACACTTTTTAATAGTTTGTCATTAATCTCAGCTGGAATACAAGAAAGAAGGCTAGCGGCTAAAGGTTTAGAACTTGGTTTAGGAGGTCAAATCTTAGCTATGTTAGGTTTTCAAAACGCTGCCATGGAATTTCAATTAATACAAGAAAGAGCAGGTAATGTTTTAAAAGGGATAGCTCTTGCTTTTGAAAATAGTAAATTAGCAGCCATTATTGCTCAGGGGTTTGGTATAGTTAAAAATATAGCTAAGGATACCATATTATTAGGAATAAAAGTAGCACAAGCAGCAGCAGCTTTAGTAGGAGTATCAGCTTCAACTTTAGGTATAGGAACAGTAGTTGCACTTGCGGCGGCAGCAGCAGGTATAGCATACTTAAATTCTATGACTAAAGCCGATGATTTAATGAGTGAAGGAACTGGTGGTGGTGGTTATGGAAATAGAGTATTATTAGCAGGAAAAGATGCCTTTGCACTTAACAACTCAGATAACATACTTGCAAGCACTGGTGATGTTACAGGAGGAGGTAATCAAACACAAGTTGTTCAAAGTACAACAGATATGAGTGCAACAAATGCATTATTAGAAAAAATATTTAAGAAGACACCAGAAATGGCACCATTAGGTATGTACGAAGTACAATAGTTCAATATTTATAATAAAACAAACAATTATGAGTTTATTAAACAAATTAACATCAGGTCAAGCTTCAGCTACAAGTCTGAATGGGTCAACGCCTAATACACCAGAATTTTCAACGTCTACTTTACATAGACAATATTCTACTATAGGAAACCCAGATGCAGCAAATGTATCTCCAGTAAATGGAGTTTTACCTCCACCATCAACATTAGAGTCTCCAGCAGCACCTACAAGATATTTGGATAACCTTCCAACTTAAAAGTAGGATATGGCATTAGTTAACCTAACAACCAATCTTAAATCTTTAAGATATGGTAAAGATACAATTGGAGGAGGTAATAGCAACCAACCCTATGTAAAAACATCAATTCCGGAAGACCTTTCTGATGTAGGAAGAACAGGTGGTCCAGATTTTTTACTAAGAGGGGGTACACTATTACCTAAGATTATAGGTAATGATGTTTCAAGGATGACTAAAATGTTTTTCGATTTTAAATCTCCTAGAGGACCTTTATTTATAGCAAAACAAAATTTATTATCTTTAACTAATGTTAGCTCTCAAGTAGGGTATAAAGAATTTAAAGAATCGGATACACCCCCACCTGAAGGAACATCTATTGGTAATCTTTTACGTAGTTTAGTACCCCCATTAAACCAGGGTATATATCTACCTTTATCTACAATAGGTCAAGCAGCAGGTAATGCTATAGGACTTCATTTAGATAAACAAGGTTTAGGATTTAATTTTAAAACTACAGTTGGATCCCCTGATGGAAATTCTCTTTTAGGTTTACCTACATATTTAAATACTATTCATACTAATGCAACTGATGGTCCTAAAAGTAGACTATTTGGTTTACTTGACAAAGTTAATACAGATACTCAAGGTGTTAATAATTTATATTCTTATTCGGGGGGACCAGGTGCTATTTTAGGTGTTGGTAAAACCAACATTGTAATGGTAGGTGACCAAAGAACAGGTATTAATAATCCCAATACAACAAGAGAAAAACCAAAAGTAACTTGGGGGTCAGCAACTAGATTTTCTAGTTTTGCAAACCCATTCGATACTAACAATTTTGGTAGTAGTCCTTTATCAAGGGCTAACCAAATAGGAAGTGGAGGCAAAACTTCTTATACTATAGGAGATATAAACATTAGTCCTACAGTAAATGATGAAAACTTAAGTAACGCTATAACTAATGACCAATTCCTTAGAGTAGGAGCAAGTGCGGCATATTTAGGAAATAGTTTTATTTTACAAAACGCAAATACTTCTATTAAAAGCGCCTTTTTAGGAAATGGAAAAGTACAAACTTTTAGTGTTTACGAACAAAATGATGATCCTTTTTCATTGTCAACTAAAAATAATGGAAAGGCATTTAATAGTGGGATATTAGACAGAACCCCACAACTACAACTATCACAAGAACAAATATCAAGTAAAGAACCATTTTCTAAAACAGGAAATCAAAACAATATTACAAACTTTACTAAAGACATAGCACCTAATGGAAATCAATTTATTCCTAATAGTTTAAACTATGTTAATGATAATAAAATTGAAAACAGAGTTAACTTAGGAGATCCAGGTAAAAGAGCAAATAGAATAAGTTATACTATTGGTAGACAAGAAGAAGGACAAGATTTAACAGTATCACAAAATACTGGTTATAAACAAGCTTTAGATAAAATTAATGCTTTACCTATATATCAATCAAGTTCACCTACCACAGATAATATTAAAAATGATTTAGTAAAATTTAGGATTGGAGTTATATCAAATAAAAACCCAGATATAAAAACATATATTCACTTTAGAGCTTTTATTGATAATATGAGCGATAATTTTACTGCTGACTGGCAAGATCAAAAATATATGGGTAGAGGTGAAAAATTCTACAAATACCAAGGATTTGATAGACAAATATCTTTATCTTGGACTGTGGCCGCCCAATCAAAACAAGAATTAATACCAATGCATCAAAAGTTAAATTACTTAGCTTCGGTATGTGCCCCTGATTATTCACCAGAAGGTTATATGGGTGGAAACTTAATATCATTAACAATAGGTGGTTGGTGTTATGAACAAGTTGGTATAATGAAGGGGTTAAATTTAGAGATTCCAACAGAATCACCTTGGGAAATAGCTCTTCCTGATGAAGGAAATAAAGCCTTTGCACAAGATGGTTCAACTATACTAAGTGATCCTTCAGTTAAGGAATTACCTATGATAATTAGAGTTACTGGGTTTACCTTTATACCAATTCATAATTTTATACCTAAAGTACAAAACAATTTCTTCCCACTTAAAAGTGGTGCTAAGTTAGAAGGAGGTGGAACATTCGTTGGAGAATACGGACAAGAGCAGTATATTGGGTTAGCAACAACAGGAGGTAAAAATAACTATTCAGGTGGTAAAGGTAATATTAATTATGTTCCCAGTAGAGTAGATGTTGTACCCGCAAGTACTCCAAAATCTGAAGGTCCTGTGTTTAATTCTTTTTCAAATTTTGAAACACCTAATTTACTTATATAATGGGAAGATATACAAGAGATAAAGTATTAACAAAAATCGACCCAAATGGGACTAGAGGTATAAGATATTATAGGGGTGTAAAATACCCTGAAATTGCTTTATCCCCGGATGATATATATGTTTATGCTGAAGCGGGAGATAGATTTGATATTTTAGCTAATGAGTACTATAGTGATTCTTCTTTATGGTGGATAATATCAACAGCAAATGGTTCATTCCCACAAGATACTTATTATTTACCATTAGGAATACAAATTAGAATACCAACCAGTATTGGTGCTATACAAAGTGCATATAATAAATTAAACAGGTTTTAAGGATGAGTATAATAGGAGAATCAATTTCAGCTGATGTAGATCTACAAATTCAAAAAAGACAAGATTTACAAGGAAAAAAAAACAGAAGTAATACTGATATTAATTTACTAAGTAATACAAATGCTTGGTTAAAACTTGCTTCTTCAGTAAGAGTTATAGGCCCAACAGAAGAGGAAGCATTGAAAATAAAAATTAATAATACTTTTGCTGGTGGTAAATACTCACAATTTAAACAATCTGTTCCTACTTACAATTCTACTACAGGAAAATATGAAGAGGAAGAATCAAATATCAGTGCGGGGGAACAAAGATTAAGAGACTTAGGATTAGATAACACAAGTGAATTTACCGGAAACCAATTAGCAAGAAAAGCTGTTCTCTTTAATACCCTTTCAGAATTAAATCCATCCACTAAAAACTACAATTCTAGGTCTGGAGTATCTAAAACTAATAGTTTATGGAATAACAGCAGTTACGGTTTAGGAGGGACAGATTTTGGTCTTGTACCTAGCCCTGGTTTAATATCAGCTAAAATCGACTGTAAAAATAGAGGTTCAATTCGAGAAGCAACAGTAGAATTAAAAGCTTATAACCTATTTCAATTTGAGTTAATAGAACTTTTATATTTAAGGTTAGGATATTCTATGTTATTAGAATGGGGATGGGATAAGTTTTTAAATAATAAGGGCGTCTCACAATCTATGGGTAATACTTTAACTGAAGATTTATGGTTTCAAGATATACCTACAGATAGTTATAGGGACGTTATTAAAAAAATTGCAGAAAAAAGAGTTTTGTATTCTAATAATTATGATGGTTTTTTAGGAAAGGTAGTTAATTTTGATTGGAGTTTTCAACCTGATGGTACTTACAATATAACTCTAAAATTAATTACGATAGGAGATGTTATTGAATCCTTAAAAGTAAACTTACCCGCTGAATTAACAGTAATAGCAGATATAAAAAAGTCAACTAATACTTCTAACACCCTTCAAGCAGAATTATCAAAACTTGATAGCCCTATAGTAACTAATGCTGGCTCTTCTACTTTATCACTTAATCTATACAAAGATATATCAGAAAGTACAGGTACTAAATGGACTGAAGATCAATCTAAATATTTTTCTTGGTTTTTAAATTTAGGGATTGATAAGGATTTTACATTACCCGAGAATAATGATGATATTGATGACAAACTCCAATATCCACCTACTGGGGTTGATAGTAATAAATATACTTATTTTTTAACTTTTGAGGAATTATTAAATAAATTAAACGATTTATGTGTTCCTTCACTAAACCAAAAGAAAGTACTATTATTTGATACTGGTGAATCTAATATATGTTCTGTTTTTCCTAACCAAATTTCCTTTAACCCTAAAATATGTTTAGTAAAACCTGCATTTACTACTAATATTAATATCTCCTCAATAGAAGAAGAAAAGACAATACAAAATGGAGTTAAAAATTATTATAATTCTTTTGCTAAACTGAAGAATTTTGTAATTAATGAAGAGGGTAATATATCATATGGTAAAATTATGAATATTTACTTAAACTATGATTTTATCTCTAATACCCTACAGAAAAACACTGGAAAGGATGGTGAAATAAGTATTTTTAAATTTTTAGAAGAGGTATGTAATAACATAAATTCTTCTTTGGGAGGCTTTAATAAACTTGAACCTATTTTAGTAGATGACAATATAATAAAAATCATAGACCAAAACCCAATTCCCGGAATAGAAAATTCTTCAGAATTTGGGTGCTTATTTAGTGAAACCAATACCCCTTTTGAAATATTTGGGTATAGCCCATCAGGATCTTCAACTTCTAATTTTGTAAGAGATTTTGGTTTTAAAACTAAAATAGGCCCCGAATTAGCTAGTATGATTACTATTGGTGCTACATCAGAAAATAAATCTACTAAAAATTACGATGGTACCGCTTTTTCTAAATGGAACGATGGGTTACAAGATTCATACGCCATTGTTTATAATGACCCTAAAAAGGAAATAATAGAGACTCCAAAATTTGATCCCTTTACTGTAGCCCAAAGGGATGAAATGTATACAAAATTTGTAAATTCTGAAGATGATAACCATTATTGGTACGGTGGGTCAAGACCTTCTGTAACAACGGGGGGACTTGGTTTAACCCAAGTTGAGGGCACTAAAGATGTTGATTGTCCCATAACCTCACAGGAATATTCTGCTGTAACTTGGGAAGAATATACGATTGAAGCAGCAGAGGAGTATAGGAAACAAAATTTAGAAATTACAAGGGATAATCAAAAAGAAGAAAAACCTCAGGAACAAATTCAAAACTATTTAGGATGGTTATTGAAAGCCTTTGGGGGCAATATTGGTGGTGGTAAAAAAACTTCTGATTTATATTTTTATTTGAACGATAACTTTTATAAAATAGGAAAAGAGTTATTTAAAGGTTTTATTACAGGTCTTAATAATAACATATATAACATTGAAAAAAACCCTTCAAATACTATAGGTTTTATTCCAGCAGATTTAAGTTTAACAATTGATGGTTTAGCAGGGGTTAAAATATATAACGCTTTATCAATTAATCAAAGGTTTTTACCTAAACAATACCCAAAAGCACTAAAATTTCTAATTACAAAAGTAAATCATAATATATCTGACAACAATTGGGATACAGGGTTACATACAATATCTGTCCCTAATGTTATCCCCCCAAGCCCAGAATTTTTTACTACAGCATTAACTAATCTTTTAGAAGACCAAATATCAAAATTACAAATAAAACCATTTGAAGGCCCAACACCTAATGCTGATAGATTAAGAGATTGGCTAAATTTAGATAGTAATCCTAACTATTCAGAAAAAGGACAAGAATTATCAAATGGTGGGGATATATCCAATTCTATGAGTGATGTTGCTATAAATATCTTTACTGAAATTAGATCAGAATATCCGAATTATACAATAAGAGTAACAGGTGGTAATGATATCCACCATCAAGAAAAAGCTAAAAGTAGTGCTCATACTAAGGGTGATGGTTTGGATTTTACAATATCCCCTGCTGGTAGTCAAGAAATAGCAAATATAAGTGCATTACTTAAAAGTAAATTTTTCACAATCAACAGAACAAACACGTTCTATGATGGTGGTTTCATTAATGAATACACCTCCCCCTCTAATGGTGCTACTGGCGACCATTTTCATATTTATATATAACTAATAAAACAACTATGTATTTTCCAAAGTCACAAATAACAACCAACCTTTCTACTAACGGGAAAGAATTTAAAATTATCGGAAGCGATAGATTTTATATTGGTTTTTATTTCTCTACATCTGATGGAAAATACTACACAGGCAAAACACCCCAAGATGGGGATAATTTACTTTTATCTAAAGATGAGAGTAGAGATGGTAATGAGGAATCACCAACTACTTTTAATGATAACATAACTCCAATCCCCACAGAAAAATTAAATTCCTTAAACAATCGTTCAACTTTACCCCCTTTTTTAAAATTAAAGAATACCATCTCCCCCATACCACCTAAGGGAAATATAGTTTTCCCAACTGAAGGAGAATATGAGACCGGAGAATATCAAAGATATTTTTTAAAACACAATGTTAATAATAATTACTTAGAAGTTAACCAACTAACCTATAATAATTTCTTTAATCAAAATCCAATTGTACCATTTCAGTTATATACTGCTATTAAAATAGATTGGATATTAGTAGGTAAACCAATAGAGGTTTATGATATTAATAGAAATATAGCTCTACTATATGAAAAAGAAAAAAATATTAGAGGGTTTTCAAATTTCTTTAAAGGTAGGTATTTAAAATATTATCGCCCTTTAAAAAATGAATATTATACAACTAAAGGAGGAGAATTAAAGGTTCAAGATACAAATGAAAATTATGCTGGTAATTATCATGTATATTCAACTAGGGGAGTAATTATGGAAGGTAAATTTCATTCTGCATCTCCACATAGAGTCTTAATCCCATTTGAAGGTGAAGAAATTGCTAAAGATATAATATCTCCTACTATAAGTAGGGAGGTAGGTACTTCAATTAGAAAAAACTACTAAAAAACTAGGCTACCGCATAAATTAATCGTATATTTACCCATAAATAAAGGTATATGTACTGGTTGATAGAAAATAAGGAACAGTTAGATGTTCTAATTAATAGTAGTTATAAGGAGGCTTTCATCGAAGTAATCCCTTATAATGATACTATACACCCCGTACTAAATCACGTAAGTTTAATGTATATTAGACCACTTGAAGCAACTAAAGGCTTTATGGTGGGCATACATCATAGTGAAGTTACTAATGAGTTAATCACGTATAAGACAAGCATTGAAAGGTTAATAAACAAATTTGAAAAATTGTATTGTCGCGATAAGAAGGAAATATTACATTATTTTCCAAACAAAACTCTTTATGACATAACCGCACCACCTCATACGTATATACGACCAACTACCAAAGCACACGAAATATTTTATAACCAACATAAGGATGAAATTTGCGTAAACACGATTATCCCGATTGTTAAACATTATGAATTGTGCGAACACATTTTTGAAGATCTAAAAGCGAATATTAACAGAGAAAAAACTAAATATGATGAATTCTTTAATACTAAAGTATCCTTGGTATTCAACTACCTCGAACGAAATGGAATACAAATACACAAACCAACCTTCGAAGAGCACTTCCATAAAATTGATGGTGAACGAGCATACACTCAGTACAACCTTCGGACAACCACAACACGACCTTCAAACAAATTTAAAAACGTAAACTATGCAGCACTTTCCCACAAAAACGGATGTAGAAAAAGCTTTATCCCAAGCAATGGGGTATTTATTGACATTGATATTAGCGCTTATCATCCTAGCCTGTCTTGTCGTCTCATTGATTATGATTTCCCCTCTGTTGATATTCATAGCCATTTACAAGCTTTATATAAGGTTGACTACGCCAAATCTAAGGAATTAACATTTAAGCAACTATACGGAGGAGTATTCAAAGAATATAAACACCTAGAATTTTTTAAGAAAATTGATATATACGTAAAAGAACTCTGGAGTAAATTTGAAAGCGAAGGGGAGATAACGTGTCCAATTTCTAATTTTGTATATAAAAAGGAAAATTTGGAGGATATGAATCCACAAAAACTTTTTAATTACTTGCTACAAAATTTGGAGACGTCAATGAACGTTCGTATATTATGGGATATGATAAAGGTATTGAGAAATAAGAAGTCTCAATTGGTATTATATACTTACGATTCGTTCTTAATTGACTGGGATGAAAGTGAAAAAGAAGTAATAGAAGATATAAAAAATATATTTACTAAGTATAAACTGAATACAAAAACAAAAGAAGGTTATGACTACGATTTTAAATAATTCTCCAAATACGTATAACACGAACTATGATGTTATAACGTCATTCCAAAACATAGGAGATTTGAACAATAAGTTATTTTGTACCTTCACAAATTTAGAGAATTTAGATTCTTTATTAGAAGAGATTACAAGCAGATACACCATTATATACAATAAAATGTTTGTCCTCGAGATCGTGGGCAAAGATGAATACGTTGTAACTTATAATGTAGACCAAGGAAATGTACAAACCATTCCAGAAAACACTATATTGGTACATAGAAAGAAAGAATCTAATACTTTATATACTATAAACGCCCTTAATGAGTTAATTAAGAAGTTAAATGGTGGTGTAGTAGATACTAAATTCCAGATAGATTGGCAACATTATAGAAATTGTGTTTTACTTACACAACATAATGA
>TARA_B110000037_G_scaffold218646_1_pt1 | contig 12366 bp, 12 predicted proteins | sample TARA_B110000037 | Tara Oceans TARA_B110000037 (sample SAMEA4397196) | marine metagenome | biome: Polar Biome; feature: [MIX] marine epipelagic wind mixed layer (ENVO:01000061); material: water (ENVO:00002006), including particulate matter (ENVO:01000060) such as... | depth 10-100 m
CGTCCCGGTACGCAGTCATCGCGATGAACTGTCCCTGGGGTTCAGTCGGCCCTACTCTCCGAGCGGAATGATATTCTTGTTGATGTTGCTCAAACGCTTCTTTGCAAGGTCCTGCATCTCCCGAACCCTTTCGGGATATCGGTCACTCAGATTGGTCATTTCATCCTCTTCCTTGGCCAAATTGAAAAGAATGGGACCGATCCCCGGATCTTGCGGCAATTTCGCGCCTTCGCGATCGAGGAACAGTTTCCAATCACCGACCCGGATGGCATGGAAACCTTTCGAGCCATGCCAATAGAGCAGATCCTGGCGCGGGTACGGAGCGTTTCCCTTTCCAATCAAGGTCTCCCAAACATTGAAGCCATCGATGACCGGGCTGTTTTTCGCGTTGCTCTTGAGGTCGATCCCGCAGGCATGACTCAAGCTGGGAAGAAGATCGATCGCGGCAATGAGAGCGTCACTTTCCTGCCCGGCTGGAATGACTCCCGGCCAACGGACGATACAGGGCACCCGAGTGCCACCCTCCAAAGCATCCCACTTCATGCCACGATACGGAGTGGCGAGCGCCTTCTGCCCCTCCTGGGGGCCGTTATCCGAGAGGAAGACGACGATCGTGTTGTTCTCTATCTTCTCGTTTTTCAGTGTGATCAGAACCTCTCCGATGCGATGATCGAGTTCCTCGACGACGTCACCGTAGACTCCGAAGGTGGACGTTCCTTTCCAATCGGGATGAGCTTCCACGGGAAAGTGCGGTGCGGTGTAGGGCAGGTAGAGGAAAAACGGCTGATCCCTCCTGGCCTTGATAAATCGAATCGCTTCGTCGGTGAATTTTTCGGTTAGCAAGCGATTTTCGAATGGTTGTTCAACCAACTCGTCCTCGCGCCAGAGCTTGTCGGTCTGGTTGTTGCTACTGCTGACATAATAGCTGGATTCGAAACCCTGTCGATGGGGCAAGAACTGTGGACGTTCGCCGAGATGCCATTTGCCCGCGAGTCCGGTTCGGTAGCCCTGGTCCTTAAATATTTCGGCAATCGTCAGGGCCTTTGGGTTGAGTCCTTTTTGGGTGCTGATCATGTATCCCATGACCCCCTTGGTCCATCCCAAACGGCTCGGGTAGGCACCGGTGAGCAGGGCCATCCGCGAGGGGGTGCAGACGGACGCGCCGGAGTAAAAACTGGTCAATCGGATGCCTTCTTCAGCGAGATTGTCCAGAACCGGAGTTTTAATCTCGGGGTGGCCATAACTACCAAGGTCTTGATAGCCCAAATCATCCACCATAATCAGCACGATGTTCGGCAATTCATCCGAGGCGAGGACGGGCTGGGAGATTGTAAGAATGGCCAGAAAGGAGGTGAGGAGGCGGGAGTTGATCATGATAAGCTTATTTTAGCGAGGCAGACGGTGTGATTGTCCATTTCTAAAAACGGGGAATGGAACTGCCTCATGGGGTCCGGTGGATTGGCAGCTCAAGCAACGATCGCCGCCTGAAACTCTTATAGCGACACCCAAGCGTTCTCATTTCGGTTGCTCTCAACCGCTTTCTCGACAAACCGAAGGCCCATTACTCCATCGGCAACCGTCGCGTATTTCGAGCCGTCAGTTTCAGTGTAACCGTCAGCCTGATACGCTCTAACGTCTGCTTCGAAACAGCGGTGCAAACGAGCAAATGCGTCATGAAAGCCTTCAGTATGCCCCCAAGGAATCGTGGACTCAACCATCAAATTCTGAGGCAGGTCTCGAAAAAATCCATCATTTTCCTGAATGCCACCACGCCAATAAGTGCGCTCAGGTTGATCGATTAGGTTGACGATCAATTTATCCGCTTCTTCCTGTGACCACCGCAATGAACCAAGTTCGCCATTCACCTCGATCCGCAAATCGTTCTTACGCCCGATCGCAATCTGAGACGCCCTCACCAATGCCTTCCCGCCATTATCCATCTGACAATATGCAGTGAAATGGTCATCCTGCTTATATTCCTCAGGCACACCCGTTGGAACGAAGTTTTCCAAATGAGCACTCAAGCGGTCGACTTCTAAACCTGTCACATAGCGAAGCTGCATCAATGCATGCGTGCCGATTCCCAAGCCACAATTGCCATTCTTTACGCTCTCGGGATTAAACGGCAACCGGCCCTCTTTGAAACCTGGTTTCATTGAACGGATTGCTGCATGCGACTGCAAGTAACTCACATCCGACCAACGAATCTCGCCAAGCAATCCACTCCGAACAATGAAACGCGCCAAACGACTCGTCCAATGCCCTAAATACGTATGTGCCACGCAAAACGGTATTTTGCGATCGCTAACAATCGCCTGAAGCTCCTCCGAATCCTCAACACTAGCCGTAAGTGGCTTCTCGCAGAACACAGGGATCCCTGCTTCGATAAAGCGTTTGGCCGGCTCGAAGTGTGCGTGGTCTGGTGTTAGAACCACGACGTAACCCACTCGATCCTCAGCAACCAAAGCCAACTCCCCGTCCACCATGGCATCAAAGCTCTCGTATCCTCGAATCGGGTACGGCCAGTTCCCCGCAGCTTCCATCGATTTTTTAGGATTCGACGATAAAGCCCCCGCCACTACGCGACGAGTCCCATCCATGAAGATAGCCCTCTGGTGGGCCTTCGTAATAAAACCGGAACTACCGCCGACCAAGCCGACATTCAAAGGTCTTTGATTCGATACACTCATAACTCAAAAATAAAATCAGCCGAGAAGCTGGGGCCGATCCCCCAACAATGCAAGAGCAGGGTCACCTTCCAATTTAGATGAACAGGATGCACTCATACCTCGCTAGATGATGGCTCACTTCGTTCTCCAGCATGATATTCCCATAAAGCTCAATCATGCTGACGCATCGCGTCATCAAGCAAGCGAGGCACGAGTGCATTCTGTTAAAACAACCGAAACCTCATCATCCAAACACACTCTCCATCTTCTGTCTCAAGAATGACACGCTTCGCTGCATCTGCTCGAACCCGTCTACGCCATCTTCGATACTAACCCAGCCATCGAATCCGACCGCCTTAAGCGTACCGAAGATCGCATTATAGTCGTTTAGTCCCTTTCCGATTTCGCCATGGCTTAATCGCTCCGCGTACCCAAGGCTGTCCATCTCCTCATTACGCAGATCTTCCAAAGTTCCCTCGATCAAAAAACGGTCACTCGCATGCATCGTAACAACGCGATGCTTCACCCGCTCTAAAAGCTCCAACGGATCCTCCCCCGCCAATACAGTATTGCTAGGGTCGTAATTCACTCCAAAGTGCGGCGAATCGACGCGGGCAACCAACTCGCAAAAAATCTCCATCCGCTGAGCAAACTCAGGATAGGTCCAATAGTTATCTTTGTAGTGATTCTCAATAACCAACGTAATTCCCCGCTCCACAGCATGCGGAATACATGCCTCAATAGACTCCGTCGTATAGGCGATGCCATCTTCCCTCGAAACCTCCGGACGCCTCTGCCCTGAAAGTACTCGACAGAAACTGCCACCCAAAGTCGCGCACATATCGATCCACCCCTTTTCCTTATCGACCTGCTCCTGCCGAAACCCGACATCCGGGTGAGTGAAATCCGGCGAACAGCAAAGCATCGGAATAGAACGTCCCTGATCTTCAACCATTGATCGATAGTCCGACCACCGAGAGGCATCCTTGAGATCCAAAAAATCCGAATAAAATTCAAGACCGTCCACATCAAGCTTTCCGGATAAATTAATCCATTCAGTTAATGTCATAGATCCATCGATACATAGAGGATCCATCCAGGCCTTAGGAAATGCAGCAAGTTTCGGCATAATAACTAATTTCTCCCACATATTGCACAGATATTCACAGACTACTAAACCTACTTATCAGGCTCCTTATTTCTAAATCCATCAAATCGATCTGTGTAATCTCTGGGCACAAAACCTCAACCCATTTCATGATCTTCATTCTTTGTCGGATTCCTCCCCAGAAAGGGATACTGCTCCACATCCAGGACCGTTCCCGAAAACGGACGAGCCTCATCGCTCAACCAAAAAGCAACTACCGATGCGACTTCGCTTGGCTGTGTCATCTTCCCCGACGGAATAATCCCTCTATCCAATTGAGCCGGCCAATTCTCCGGCAGTCCATCCTCGATCTTTCGATCATACTCCGTATCCGACAAAATCCAACCGAGGTTCAAGTGCGTATACCGTATTCCTTCTCTGGCGTAGATTTCCGCCAAATTCTTAGACATCGTCTGCAAAGCTCCCTTAGATACGCTATAAGCGCTAAGGATCCCCTCGCCTCCATGAGCATTGATTGAACCGATATTCACCACGCAACCCTTGCTCGCTTTCAAATGCGGCTCAACTGCCTGACAAATCAAGAAGGGCGCCCGGACATTGATAGCCATCGTTTGATCGAACATTGCCGCGTTCGTTTCACTAAAACTCGCCCGCGTAATAATCGCCGCGTTATTCACCACACCATCCAGTCTACCAAAATGCTCAACCACCTCATAGACAATCCGACCAGGAGTATCCGCACTCTCAAGATCGCCCGCAATCCCAAATGCATTCGATCCCATTTCCGCGACTACAGTTTCCACTGCATAGGAATCAAGTCCATGCACAGCAACCTGAGCTCCTTCCTTCAAACAGCATTCGGCGATCGCTCGACCGATTCCCGTATTAGCCCCGGTTACGAGGATTACTTTATCTTTCAATTTTCCGCCGCTCATGGTTTCAAAATCGCTTTCACTATATTTCCGGAATGCATTGCCTCGAAAGCGCTATGCCATTCCTCAAGAGGCCAAACGCCACCGATAACCGGATCCAAATTCAATTGTCCTGAACCGGTCAATTCCAACACGCGCTCCCAAATCGGCCAGTTGTGACTAAAGCTCCCCCGAAGGGTTATCGCCTTTTGCACCAGCGGGTCCAACGAGAAATTCAAAGGCTGAGGGCCCCAGCCTACTTTAGTGATCCATCCAGCAGGACGTGTGATCTGCAACGCGATTTCTAATGTTTTGGATACGCCTGCCGCATCAATCACACCATCGACTCCCAAGCCATCGCCCGCATAAGCCCATTCATCCAAATCATTCACAATCGCCGTGCAGCCATACGCTTCAGCAACTTTCAAACGCGTGCGATCCGATTCCAGCCCGACCACTGCAACCTGAGCGCCCCAGAGTTTTGCGACTGCCGCGCACAACAGTCCAATCGGCCCAGGTCCCAGCACAACCACTCTATCGCCTGGCTTGATATCCGATTGATTGACCACCGCGTTGTAAGCCACGCTACAGGGCTCTGTCAAAGCCGCTTTCTCAAAGGACAAACCCTCCGGAATACGATGCAAACAACGAGCCGGAACCCGCGTAAAACGGGTCATCGCTCCATCTATCCCATAGCCAAAACCCTTGCGAGTCGGATCGAGATTGTAGAGCCCCTTACGCGACATCGGGTTATTCACATCAATCACCGCTGCCGTTTCGCTCACTACGCGATCGCCTTCTTTCCAGCCCATGACCCGCTTTCCCACTTCGGCGATTTCGCCGCCAAATTCGTGCCCTAGAACCACCGGATAATTAACCGGCCAACTATGCATCGCTTGCCACTGGTGCAAATCACTTCCGCAAACGCTTACGGCCGAAACTTCCAGCAACACATCCTCGTCGCCAATCTCAGGGCGACTAAATTCGCGAAGCTCAACCGAGCCCGCCTTATTCTCAAAATTCACAACTGCAGGATACGTCATTTTATAATGGATACAAAAAAAGGTATAAACGGCATACGCCGCTTAAAAAAATACAATCCCACAAATTCACTTAAGAGCAAGCTCCGACAACCCAACCAGGCTCACCAAATCTCTCCATCTCTCAATCACCCCTCCTCTCCGTCCCAAATTCATAATTCATAATTCACAATTCATAATTCATAATTCACCCCTTCACCCCATCCCAAATTCATAATTCACAAATCACCCCCGCCCCACAACTACATCGCCATACGCATGGATTTTCTCGCAGATCATACGCAAGGAAGCTTCGACATCGCCATCCGCCGTTCGAAACGAATCCGCATCGATCGTAAGCGGAGCGCCAAGCACCACTAAAGGGGCTCCATATTCAGGGGTACGGACCGCCTGCTCGATCGTCAGACCGCCAACCGCCTGAACGGGAACATTCACCGCTTTCACTATTTCCGCGAGTTCATCCAATGGATTCGGCTGCCGCTCTCCGCGCGCCGCAATTCCCCTTCGTTCATCGTATCCAATGTGATGAATCACAAACTCGCATCCAAGATCCTCCAAGCGTTTCGCTCCGCCCACCATATCGTCGCTCGCCAGGTTGTCGCCCATTACTTGAACGCCAAGATCCTTACCCGCTTGAACCACGCAACGAATCGTTTCCTCGTGAGCCTGGGACATCACTACAACATGAGTGGCTCCCGCCTTCGCCATGATTTCCGCCTCCAGCCACCCGCCATCCATCGTTTTCAAATCCGCGACGATGGGCGTATTCGGAAATCGCTCGCGCAATGCCCGAACGCCATGCATCCCTTCAGCTAGAATCAGCGGCGTCCCCGCTTCGAGCCAATCAATTCCCGCTCGCATGGCCATCTCAGCCGTCTCTATCGCTTCGGGAATCTCAATGAGATCCAGTGAGATTTGGGCAATCGGCTTCATAGGGAATAGATACTCAGCGAATACGATGGCTGCTGCAATGAAGAATCAATTGAAGGTTCTCGAATGATTTCCCTGTAGGAGCGGGTTTACCCCGCGATTTAGCAACGCGCCTTAAAACTATCGCGGGATAAACCCACTCCTACGATAAGACAAGCGAGCCCCTTCACCCTTCAAACGACAATGCCATCCTTACGCCTTAAACCCTACGCCTTACTCCTTATACTCCTCGCGCCAGCGACTCTCCTCGCCGAGTTAAGTCTGCCGCATTTTTTCAGCAACAACATGGTCTTGCAACGCGATCCCAAAGTTCCGACGAAGAGGCGCAGGGCCGGCGCTTGCACCGTGCCGCGTATGAAGATAATCCTCAACCTACGCGGCGCGGCGCAAGCGCCGGCCCTACATTTGGTTGCGTCCCACAAATGCGGGATGCTCTAGACCTCTTTGTAGCAAAATCACCAACAAGACAGTTAAGTTGAAGCCAACCCAAGAAGCGAGACGCCGTGCGACCCCATCTGGGTCAATCCGAGCAATCTGTGGGCTAACACTACGCCCAAGCTTGGCCAATCGCACGGAGCCAATTGCCATGCATTATTCCCTCTACTTCGCTTTCCTTGTATCCTCGTCGCTCGAAAATACCCGTCAAAGACTGTAGATCCGCGATCGATTTCAAATTCTGAGGGGTCTGTTCGTTACCGAAACCTCCATCTAAATCGGAACCTATTCCGCAATGCTTCGACGAACCGGCAATTTGACAAACATGATCAATGTGATCCGCGATTGCTTCAAGCATTAGACCAGATGATTCCGGAGTCGTTTCTCCTCGTATCCAATTCTGAACCAGCATCCATCCATCGAATACAGCGCCAATCACTGCATCCCGTTCAACGAGAGCCTTTATTTGCTCGTCGCTCAACTGTCGCTCATCCGGAACTAGCGACCGGCAATTGCTATGACTAGCCCATAGCGGACCGTCATACAAATCAAGTGCCTCCCAAAAGCCTTCATCGGTCAGATGCGTTACGTCTAAAATAATCCCAAGCTGCTGCATCTCCTTCAGGAGCTCCCGGCCGGCCGGCTCCAATCCGCCTTCGGAGCCCGTCCCCGGAGCGTAACGCCCAGGACCGTAGTGAGCTGGGCCTAACGCTCGCAGACCATAGTCATAAGCTCGTTTCAAATAGCTCAAATCCAAAAGGGAATCCGCACCTTCCAAACTTAAAATATATCCAAGCGGCAAATCGGAACTCCGTTTTCTACACGAATCCGCATGAGCATCAAGCTGGGCTAGATTACTGATTTGCCGCATCAAACCACGTTCCTCCATCGCCTGGTACCAGGCTAATTGACCCTGGGTTTGAGCCCAAGCGATCTCCGGACTGTTCCAGCCTGGAACCGTGCTTTTCTTAGAAACGCTGTGACCTATTTGCGTAGCAATACATATTCCGATTTCAGCCGTCTTCATTTCTGGAAGCGACACCGTTGCCCGAGTCCGCCCAGGAAGGTCATTCAATCCAACTTCGCGTTCGCGCAGATCAATCAGCGTATCGGTTAAATCGCGATTCCACAAAATCGCGTTCATTGAGAGATCTAAATGGGCATCGAACAAAAACATGGCGCATTTATATTATGAATACAGAAATACCTGGCCCGCGCTCTTCTATTCGAGCTCAAAGATGCCCTCAACTTCGATTGGAATATTCCCTGGTAAAGATCCCATCCCAATCGCGCTACGAGCGCCCACTCCGGCTTCTTCGCCGAAAACCTCAGCGAATAGTTCACTGCATCCATTGATCACCGCCGGATGTTGTTCGAAATCAGAAGTGCAGTTCACCATGCCGAGCACCTTGACCACTCGCTTAACCTTGTCGAGCGAACCCAATGCCGAACGAAGCGTCGCCAGCATGGCAAGACCCGTCTGCCGCGCAGCGTCATACCCAGCTTGTTGATCCAACTCTGAACCGACTCGACCCAGAATGAGAGTACCATCCGAACGCAAAGGTCCATGTCCCGAAAGATAAACAACGCCATTCAAAATGACGATCGGCTTATAAACCCCCATCGGAGCTGGTGCCGGAGGTAGTTCGATATTCAATTCAGCAATCTTCGCTTCTGCATTCATAGTCATTAAAATTTGGGTTCGAGGGGTTGAAACGTGAAACTGCTCCTACAATTCAACATTCCCAAATCCACGCAATCGCAAACTCGCTCAAAGCGACCAGCCTCACAACAGAGATCAAACCGATAAAACCATTGAGGTTTCCAGTCACTGCAACTATCCAATCGAACATGTCGATGCCCCAGTTCCCCTTAACCCCATCCTTCAAAAGGCTAACGGTTCTCCGTGCCTCCATAATCTTAGCGACAATCGGATTCCTTTTCATAAGCACCGGCTGCAATCAGTCAAAAAAACCGATGGCGGGAATGGGTATTATGATTGGCGAAGCGACCGATAAAAGCGCCCTTGCTCAAGTTCGACTAACTGTCGGTGATGCATTACTGGATAACGACGTTGAAGGAACGCCGGGCATCGTCGAGTTCACTCTTTTAACCGAGAATGATGAAATAGTACGCGACACCCAAACCATTCTTGCTACCGCGGATCGCGATTTCATTACGCGCGCGTCGTGGAACAACCTAAAGGCCAATACCAATTACATATGCCGCACCAGAATCGGATTCGAACTGGAACACCTATTCCCAGGGCCCAGCGCCACTTTCAAAACACTACCCGGACCGTCAACCTCCGACTCCGTAGAATTCGCTGTCGTTACTGGAATGAACTACGCTAAATTCCACGGTGATAATCGAATAGACGGTAGTATCCATCTTTTGCATAACGCAACCGAACTCCCCGAGCCCTACTCTGGAAAAGACAAACACTTGGGCTATCCAGCCCTCAAAACATTGCTGGACCTCAAACCCGATTTCTTCGTCGGAACCGGTGACAACATTTACTACGACACGCCCAAAGAACCTAGAGCGGAGTCACTCACCGAAATGCGTCAGAAGTGGCATGAACAATTCATCCAACCCAGGTTTCATGATCTATTCGCTAAAGTCCCCACCTTCTGGGAAGTCGATGACCATGACTACCGAATCGACGACGGCGACAACTCCGGAGACTACTCTCCTTCCCCCAAAGAGGCCCGTCAGATGCTATTAGAGCAGCTCCCCATCGCTCCCGCCGAAGACATATCAGCAAAGACATACCGTACGTATCGAGTAAATGTGGACCTCCAAATTTGGTTCATGGAAAACCGAATGTACCGCAGCCCTAACGCAATGGAGGACGGACCCGCAAAGAGCATCTGGGGAAAAGAGCAAAAGCAGTGGTTAAAGCGGACTCTAATATCCAGCGATGCATCTTTCAAAATAATGATCTCCCCAACTCCAATGATCGGGCCCGACTCGCTCCACAAAACCGACAACCACGCAGATATCGGAGGGTTTCAAAACGAGCGGGACGAATTTTTCTCTTGGCTAATCGAAACGGGATTGAACAAAGAAAACTTCTACATCGTATGCGGCGACCGACATTGGCAGTACCATTCGATTTCGCCCGAAGGGATTGAAGAATTTTCAAGTGGCGCCCTTACGGATACGAATTCCCGATTAGGTGTAAATCCAGGCGATCCAAATTCAACCGATCCTCATGGAACGATTAATCAAGTGTATACGCAAAACCCTCATTCCGGTGGATTCTTGTTAGTGCGAACTACCCCAAAGACAGACTCGAATAAAGCTAAGTTGACATTCGATTTCCGTGATGAACAGGGTGTCGAACTCTACAAACATACGAAAAATGGAAACTAGTTCGAGCGTCCTAACGAAAAGCCTTTCAACGTATGTTCTGTCGCTCTTCATCGGATTTGGAGCTTCCTTGGCCATCGCCGAAACCCCTTCGAAGCCCAACGTACTCTTCATCGCAATCGACGACCTGAATACGCGCTTAGGTTGCTATGGCTTCGATCATGTCTCCTCGCCGCATATAGACAAACTCGCGAGCGAAGGAATCCGCTTCGATAGAGCTTATTGCCAATACCCCTCTTGCGGTCCAAGTCGAACCTCGGTCCTTACCGGTCTTCGCCCTCAAACGACTGGCATGATCAACAATCGAATGACCTTTCGTGAGCTCGCTCCCGATGCTGTGACATTGCCGCAATTGTTTTTGAAAAACGACTACTACACAGCACGCGTGGGAAAGATCTTTCACCAGCGAGTTCCCTTCGACATCGGCACAAGCGGCTCGGATGATCCAGCATCCTGGAGCGAAGTTGTAAACCCAATTGGTCGCGACAAAGAGGAAGAAGAATTGATGACGATCTACACGCCGCAATTGCACATTTCAAACACCATGGGCTACCTCAAAGCGAATGGCAGCGACGCGGAACAAACCGATGGGAAAGTCGCCGATGAGACGATTCGTCTTCTAAAAGAAAACAAAGACAAACCATTTTTCATAGCTGCCGGATTCTATCGTCCTCACACTCCCTACATCGCTCCCAAAAAATACTTCGACCTTTACGACTTGGACGAAACTCAAATGCCAGAAATGCCGGCGAACTATCAGGAAACCGTACCCGCATCCGCGCTAAGTTCTACTCCCGAATGGCCAAACTTCAACACAACGGAAGAAGAAGCCCGAGAATGCAAACTGGCATACGACGCCTGTATCTCATTCGTGGATGCGCAAGTGGGTCGACTATTATCCGCAGTTGATGAATTGGGACTAAGAGAGAATACGATCATCGTTCTCTGGGGGGATCACGGCTACCACCTCGGCGAACACGGACTCTGGCGTAAAAACAGTCTCTACGAAGAATCTGCACGAGCGCCGCTGATTATCTCTTCTCCTGGAATCGCGTCCAATCCCCAGGATTGCGACCGTATCGTCGAGTTTGTAGACATCTATCCAACCATCACCGACCTGGCAGGACTTACGCCACCCAAGGAAATTGAAGGCGTGAGTTTACGTCCCCTAATGACGCAACCCGATGCTCAATGGGATCGCCCTGCCTATATCCAAACCCTGTTCGTCGATGTCCCAGGCTACAGCGTTCGTACCGATCGCTGGCGATATATAGAATGGGGAGAGCAAGGAATTAAAGGAATTGAACTCTATGACCAACTTAACGATCCAAAAGAAATGAACAACCTCGCTGCTTCGAAAGACCATTCAGAAACAATCAAACGTTTGCGAAAACTCGTGCGCCAAAACTGGGCTACGAAGTAGCGAGACCTGTCTCCTAAAGCTTAATCGAAACGTCGCTCGTTTTCGCTTCTTCAACAACGAAAACTTCCCGAGCGACAACATCGTCGTTCCGAGATACGATAATCGTGTATTTGCCAATCAATAACGATTCAACCAAATGCTCACGACCTTTAAAGTATTGGTAACCCGCCACAATCTCTAAGCCGCCAACGGTGCTCGGCTCCGAAAATTCTTCAATCTCTACTTCAATTCGATCCTTTGACCTTCCACCTGTCACTCGGATTTGAATATTTCCTACGATCGCTTCCAGTTTTTGGATACCCAGATCAATATTGCCCGACTCCTCCATTACGATCGAAATACTCTTATCTCGATAGCCAGGTTTCTTCATCAGAAGCGTGTGCTCCCCCGCCCTGACTTTGCCTACTGTAAACGGCGTCGTGGCTAGACGCTTTCCATCCATAAAAACCTGTGCCTTCGAAGGATCCGTGTGAAT
>TARA_B110000037_G_C17127758_1_pt1 | contig 12346 bp, 10 predicted proteins | sample TARA_B110000037 | Tara Oceans TARA_B110000037 (sample SAMEA4397196) | marine metagenome | biome: Polar Biome; feature: [MIX] marine epipelagic wind mixed layer (ENVO:01000061); material: water (ENVO:00002006), including particulate matter (ENVO:01000060) such as... | depth 10-100 m
TTGGGTTCGAAAACGTGAATGGTGGCGTTGGGGAAACCTTGTAGCAGTAATTTTGAATATCCTCCTTTGTTTCCACCTACATCAAATAGAACCGCGTTCTTATCAAATTGTGAGGGCAAGTATTGTTGCGTAAAATAAACTTCGCCTGAACCTTTTAATGAATATGATTTAGTCAAACCGTTTTAACTATATGCAATCCGAATTAAATCTAGCTTTGCTTTACGCGCCGTAAATTTAAAGAGCCGAATGCCCAAGTTGCCAATACCCAACTTTAATTTTTTGATCACTTCTTTCTTTGAATTAATCGATCTTTTATTTGATCAAAGCTAATGAAATTCACGCGGAGTAAGAACAAGCCGTATAAAACAATTATTCCAGTTTTAATGCCGAATTCGTAAATATAGTCCAGTTCAACGAACGAACTAAAATAGCTGCCCGCCGCATAAACGATTATGAATACAATTAACACTTGCCCAATTTTCCCTTTTGAAACAGGTATTGGATAAAGTTTTTGAGCAATGTTAAACAAGGCTAAATTATTAATCAGGGTGCTTATAAGCGTTGCAATTGCTGCGCCGAATAATTCAAAAATTGGAATCAACCAATAGTTCAAAGCAACGTTAATAATTGCTGTAAATATTACGATTATGGCAATGTATTTGGTTTTGTTTTTGAGGTGAAGTCCTGGGGAAAACATACCTAATCCTGTCATCAAAACAGAAAGATAAAAGATGGGCATTAGGACACTCGCCTCGTAATATGCGGGTTGGGTGAATATATATAAGGTTTCATATGAGAAAAAAGCCAAACAGAGTCCCCCAATTGTTCCCACGGCAATAAACAATCTCATTATTCGTCCTAAATTAGCTTGCGTTCCTTCATCTTGATGTTGTTGATAAATAATAGGCGCCAAAGCAGATTGAAAGGAAACAATAATCAGTGATATAATGGCTGAAAACTTAAAAGCCATGTCATAGATTCCAACTTCTGCAAGCGAGCCTGACATTTCTTTAATGAAAATTCTATCCGTAAAGCCAAGTGCCAAATATGCCATAGCCGCCGGAATAAGTGGAATGCTAAAACGCAGTAATTTTTGAACCTCAAGTTTGCCAATATAGAAAATGATGTATTTACGCAAGTAATAAAGCTGAAACAGAATCATTACTGGTGTTGCGACGATAGCGGCCATATAAACACTGTCAATTCTATAATCAAAACCAAGTGCAAATAAGAGGATAAAGCCAATGTTTAAAATGGCGTGTAAAAAAGTTGTAATTGAAAAAGCTTTGGTTTTCCTTAAGAATTTAAGCTGAACACGTAATGCATTAAATGTACCGTTTAATGCTACGGCAAATAAGGCCCAATAATAGGTGGAGTCTTTGATTTTTTCATCTTCAGAAAGCAAGTTGATGACTTGGTCTTTAAAGAATAATGCGAGCAATATAAAAATCATATAGCTCAAAAAATTGAACCAAAACCCGCTTGATCCAATTTCTTGCTGTTGTCTATGTGTAAGGTCTTTTTCTGTGATGAAGCGCCCAACGGCTTGGTAAATTTGAAAAGAAAAGAAAGCGGCGCTAAATGCTCCTGCAATTCCTAACATTGCCAAAATACCGTATTCAGATTGGGTAAAATAATCCGAATAAAAAGGAATCAAAAGCAAACTAACTCCTTTGGTTAGTAAATTTGCAATTGTGTATAATCCTCCTTCTTTAATTAAGTCGCGTAGCATTCAAATAAAACGGATATTTTTGTACAAATATAAGTGAACGGAGTTAACGGAAAACGGCGTTCATTATTGGGTTATAAAGAAACTATTGTTATGGACTTAGTATTTGCGACGCAAAATCAAAATAAAGCGAAAGAGATTCAAGAATTATTACCGAGCACAATTCGTGTAAAAACATTGGCTGAAATTGGCTGTTTTGATGATATACCTGAAACAGCTGATACGCTTGAAGGGAACGCTGCTTTAAAGTCGCAATATGTGTTGGATAATTTCCAAGTCAACTGCTTTGCTGATGATACTGGACTAGAAATCAATACGTTGAATGGCGATCCAGGTGTGTTTTCGGCACGTTATGCCGGCGAGGGAAGAGATTCGAATGATCATATGGATTTGGTTTTGAAAAAACTCGAGGGAGTAACAGGTCGCACGGCACAATTCAGAACTGTAATATCTCTTATCATCAATGGAGAAGAAAAACAATTTGAAGGAATAGTCAAAGGCGACATAACACATGAAAAATCGGGGAAGTCAGGTTTTGGATATGATCCAATTTTTAAACCCACGGGTTATTCCCAAACATTTTCTGAAATGAGCATGGAAGAGAAAAATAAAATTTCCCACCGTGGAATTGCCGTTCGAAAATTAATTGATTATTTGAGAAATATTTAATTCCCCATGAGAAGATCTCGAACTTTTACGTCTTCCTTGTACAGGGCTTTTTCAACTTCAATACCTTGTTCGTTATAGGCCGTTCCAATTCCTTCTCTTTTACCATCAATATAATTCAGCTTTACTTTTAAATTTTTCGAGGCGTAATAATAGAGCCATGCACCATTTTTTTGCCCCTGAACGTATTCGCCCGTGTGTGACAATGTCCCATCCGCTAAGAAAAAATACCAGATGCCATTTTCTTTGCCGTTATGATATCTTCCGCTTTGTTTTATGGTGTCATTTGGATAGTAAACGGTCCAAACAGAATCGTACGCGTCATTTTTGTAGAGGCCTTCGTGATAGATATTACGGGTTGGGTAAAATGTAGTCCATTGCCCTTGTTTCATGCCGTCTATATAATTTCCCTGAGTAAATATTATTGAGCTGTCTGAATTAAAATATTCCAAATAAGGCCCCCTAATTGTGTCTTTTTCAAAAACATATTGATTCATTACAATTCCCGAAGGATAAAACCCTGTAAAATTGCCATGTAGTTTTCCGTTCTGATAAAAGCATATTTTTTGAAGCGTATCAGCATGCTCCTTGTGAAAGCCTCTAAACTCGCCGGTATATAGGCCATTTTTCTTTACTCCTCTTTCTTGAATATTCCCATTTTCGAAATATTTTTCGCAGGGACCATTTTCAATACCCCTTTTCAATGTAGATATTGAGCGAATCGTACCGTTTTCATAATAACCTTTTGAAATACCATTAGGTAACCCGTAGGCATACATGGTGTTTTCAATTAAATGTCCATTTTCATTATAGATAAGTATATTTCCATGCAGATAGTCATTTTTGTATAAAGCAATTTGGTTCAATGCTCCAGAGGGATAATAACTTTTTATTTCTCCTTCTAGCAAATTATTTGCAAAAAATAAATCCTGCTTTAGCTGTCCATTTGGATGGTTGTCTACCCATTTTCCAGTTAGTTGATTGTTTGTGAATTGACCTTCTTGCCATAGTTTACCATTCTCATGGTAAATTTGGTACAATCCGTTTTTAATGGTGTCCTTTTCGACAATGATATAGGTGTATATTTCACGCGACTTTGTTTGTTCAGCGTCCCAATAAGTCTGGACTTGTGCTTGGGCAAATGAATTATTAGTACACAATAATAAACCCAATGAAAAGGAAAAAATAAGATGTTTCATTAAAGTTCAATAATGATTTGGGTACCTTCTAAATTTGTTCCATGTCCATAATCAAGTATAGCTGCTAATGCATGTTCTCCAGAGCCACTTATGTTTTTCGGTAGTGATAACGTAAAGATTCGTTTTTCACCAGGATAGAGACGTTGCATTGTACTTTTAAATTTTTGTTCTTGTGCAGTTTCAAGATTTGCCAATGCTAATTGTACTTTAGCTTCAATAATTTTATCTCCAGTATTTACTATTTCAACGTTAAATGTTCGTGCGGTATCAGCGGGTGTTGTAGTTTCCACCAAGTTACTGATTGTACCCTTGTAATTACTATTTATTGTAGGAGACTGATTCACTAAGATTACTATCCGTGGCACAACCTTGACTCCTGTTGCAAGCTGCTTGTCAATAGGGTCTTCATCTTGTTCTGTTGCTGCCTGAACATATATCATACACCATTTAGATGAAGTGCCATCTTTAGGGACGGTCATTATTACCGTGATTTCTCGTTCTTCATTTGGATTTAATTCAACGAATGAAGGGCTAACAGTAATCCAATTGGCACATGATCGTCTTGATTCGCCAGCAGGCATTCGCATTTTTCTCCCCGCACTGTCAATTTCAAAATCGCCTAAATTAAAGGTATACGCCTGTTTAATATTTGCATGGTTTCTAATCGTTACAACTGTTTGTTGAATCTCTCCAGGATTAGCATTGAAATTTAGTACGACAGGTGCGACTTCAAAATCTTGAGCTTGCAAAAAACCAGTTAAAAGAAGAGATGTAAAAAGTGTAAATATATATTTCATAGTTTGAAAGACTTCGTTTGTTGTATGTTTCGTTTATCAAATTTAAGCAATTCGCATGACATCTATCCGTATTAACGTGGTGTTTTGTCCCAACTTTTTTTTTCTTTTGGAAATCCGCTTGTGACTTTGGGAAGTTTTGAATACCAGAAGTGCCTTCACTATCTTTAATTTAGCTTCAACCAATGCTTAATTCATGAACACGATTTAAAGCACTCGAATTTGATGCCATTAATAAATTGGTGGGATGAAATACGGTGTACGTCGAAAAAAGACAATTATCATATATTTTTTTTAAGATAATTGCTTAAATTGGTCTAACTTTGAGAGAAGGTTAAAATATTTAATAACAAAATTGAAATTTATGAAAAAATTATTTTTTTTAGCAGGAGCTTTCATGCTCTTTGGGACTATAGCTAATGCTCAGGCCGTACGTGATAGGAATGTTATCCCGCTGGCTGTAAATCTAAATCAAGTGCTACGAATGTCTATTACAGATGGTGGTAATATAGAATTTACATTCAATAGTATAGATGATTATCGTTTTGGTTTATCAGGAGACGCCGGAACATCAGGATCAGCGAATCCAACTTCGTCGGATCCTATGTATGTATCTAACTTTATAATTGCATCATCTACGAGATGGGAATTGAGTTATGGATCAGAAGAAGCAACTTTTATCGGGACCGATAACCCTGCGAATACACTTCAGCTGGATAATGTTGGATTCTCTCTTGTTTCTAACGGAATTCATGTTTTTGGTACTGAGATTACTTCAGCGCCAACTGTTGATGGGACTGAGGTTTCAGCTCTTGAGCCGTTTCCAGTTATCTTAATTGTAGATAATGGTGATCCATTGTCAAGTGCAGGAGATATATTAGATAATGACTTTACAATTATTTGGAGAGCTGGAACTGCAGAAGTAGGACTTGCACCTGTAACAATGAATCCTGTTGTATTGTTAGAGCAAAGCCCAAGTCCAACTCCGGACAGGTATGTAACAAACGTATTATTTGAACTTGCTGCATTATAATTAATTATATAATTGAAGCCAATCAAAATAACTGGTGTATGAAACACCAGTTATTTTGTGATTTAATTAATTGGGAGGATATCAAGAAATTTTCATTTCAAGCGTATTCAAATGACTAGATTAACTTTACTTTTTATATTCATATTGTATAATATTATAGGAGTTGCACAGGACAATGTTGCGCGATTAACTGTTTTAATAGGATCACATATTGAGTTTAATTTTAACACGCTAGACAATTATAATAATGGTATTAGAATTGAAGATGGAACAACAATCGGAATAACAATGTCCGATATTTCTCCAGCAATCTTAACAGGTTGGCATATTGATGTGCAAACATTTATGGGTGAAGTAACCATTAATGGTTCAGGCGGAAATACTTTACCGTTAAACGCTATTCAGATCGAAGCAACTGATGCTAACGGTAATCTAGCAACAGCTACATTTACTGGTTTACAGGACTTATCTGTTGCACCTGGAGCTTTGTTGATGTCCACTATCGATTCTGCGCATTTACCTGCAGATGCTAATACGCATCAAATTGATTTAACCTATGAATGTGGAATCGCAAATGGTAGTTTACTCGGTCAAGTGGCCGATTATTATACCGTAAATGTTGAAATCATATTGATACCCGATTTTTAATCGGATCTAAAAACCACTAATTTTGAAAGCTGGTCGAATTATAATTTTCTTGATATTATTTGTGGATTTAGCAGGGTGGACTCAGGATGTTGATACGTTGGCTGTACTTGAACCGTTAGAGACTGTTTTGAATACAACAAGTGAAATCATTGATGATATGATTTTGTCTGATTCACTTGAGCAGCAAAAAATTCAAATCACTTTCGTTAAAAAGAAAGTAGAGTATGGGCCTGATTCAACTTATTTTAATGTTTGCAAAGTCACAAATAAAACTTCAGAAACTGTAGAGGGAGAATTTAGAGTAAGGATCCCAATAGGCTGGGGTTTGATTGGTGATCCATCCAAAATTATTCAACTCAAGCCAGGAGAAACAAAAATTTTCCCAGTAAGATTGACTATTTCGTCAGAAGCGGTAGGTGGAGTCGCTTATACAGTAGATGCATCTATATCATCAAATGAAGGGATATATTCTGGTGCGACATATATTAAAATACCATTGACAAGTGAATGGGAGATGTATGTTGACAGGCATACAATTTACTTCAATGAGTATTTTGATGAGCAAGAATTTAATGTTACGATAAAGAATAAGGGGAACGCCGAGGAATTGGTGAAACTTGATTTTACAATTGGAAAATTATTAGAAATTGAAGGCCAAAAAGAGGAAGAAGTGTACGTTTTGGTACCAGCTTACACAGATACAATACTAACCTATAAGGTAAAGCGCAGTTCGTTGAATGAGGATGAGGTTTACTCTTATAAGCAAATTTGGAATGAATCATTGATTGGTGTTACCGCACAGTCAGGTCTAGGAGAAAGATATGGAGAGTCTATTCATTTCACAGACCTTGATAATCAATATATACATCAGCGGCAAGAAACTGCTTCACCGCTAAATTTAGACCTTTCTGTTTATAATCTTTTGTCAACCGTTCAGCCAAGAGTAAATGCGTCACTTTTTGGTGAAATTCAGTTCAGAGGTGATCATGATTTAGGTTATATTTTTCAAGCAAGAAATTTATTTTATGCTTCTTATGGGTTTGAAAATTATTTTCAGGCCGCAAATAATTTAACTTTTAACGTTAATTATCAATGGCGTGATAAAATTCGTGCTCAGCTTGGTGAAATTAATAATTACTCCATGCATTCTTTAAGAGGTTGGGGAGTAAAAGGGTCCTACAATTTTGACAAAAACACTAAAATAAGCGCGTCATATATAACTGGTAAGTATTATCCAATGTGGGGAACCAATTTACGCTTTGATTCAAGATTTAAAAAAATCGGGTTTCATGTTGGAGCGACATATGAGGAAAACGGATATCTGTTTTATGATGCTATTTCACCAGAATTAGGAATTAGCTTTCCGGTTGCGAAAAACCATCTTTTTCGTTTTGTGGCAATGGGAACTCAGTCCGTGTATGATCAAAATCAAGGAGTTGGCTCCCCCTTGGATACGACAGTTCTTGGCTTTTCCTACACGGCCAGTTATACCGGGATGGTTAAGAAATTTCGTTTTGGTGTAAATACAAGAAATGATCAATTTAATTATTTACGAGTACGTCCTGGACACCGAGTAACTGGTTATGTGCGGTATATGATTAATGATAAAAGTCGAATAAATGCGACTGCGCAATTTAATTCAATTGAAGCTTCAAAGCTACTGTTTAATTCCTATTATAATGGTTCGTATAACGGGCAGCAAATCTATCGTTTGTCATACAGTAACCGTGTAACAAATAAAATCTCTTTTGAAACAGGTCCTACGGGTAGAATATTGAACCGTTTTCAAATAGATACGAACGCCGTTGTTATATCCGATTTTACAAATTATTTTGTTGGTGTATATACATTAACTAGAATTCGATTTGATCAATTCAAAATGTTAACACCAACCCTATCCGCTGGCGCGACAACTTTTAGAGACCATTTAGCAGAAGCGGATACTTTGGCAACTATGCCCACAGTTAATTTGGGAATTAGTTATACTGCGCGTTCCTGGGGGGCAAGTGCAAACTATATTTATGGACCCAATTTTTTCTTGACCCAAGGCTTTTTTGATTATGATATAACTAGTTTTGAAACAATTCATTTTAGAGGACATTTTGCACGGTTTATGAATAAGCGTAAAATTAAATTTACAGCTTATGGTAATTATTACTTGAGATTGCCAACAAATCGTCAAAATTTTGCGGTTAGTGCCCGTTTTGACTTTTATTTGCCAAAGGGTTGGTCGGCCTATGCAACGGGTAACATATTTACAAATAGTATCGATAATGAGCTTAATGGAGTGGTCGCGCGTAGAAATTTTAGTCTCAATTTTGGTCTAAGAAAATCTATTGACATTGCACAGCCAAGAGTTAAATATCATAATATGAAATTGATTTGTTTTAGTGATTTGAATGGTGATGGTATAAGAGATGATAATGAGCCTTTGCTTTCAAATATTAAGATAAAAATATCTAAGAACCTTGATTTAGCTGGTCCTAATCAAGCTCGATTTGGGGAGCAAGAATTAGTAACGGATCCGAATGGTGAATTGGAAGTTGTTGATTTACCAGAAGGAAATTATTTGTTGGACTTTAAAACACTCGAAAATTTAGGGACTTTGTACAATAAAAATGGAAACACGCAAGATTTATTAATTTCAGAAAACACCACTTTATACATTCCTTATGTTGAAAGTTATCGTGTAAAAGGACGGGTAGTTTTAAAAAGAGATGAATATAGTTCGCTTGGGCTCATTAATGCAAATGGCATACGTGTTATGGCTATTGGTCTTAATGGAGATGTCTATTCAGCTTTAACAGATAGTGAAGGGCATTATTCAATAGATATTCCTCAAGGTGGTGCTTATACCATTAAAGTGAATAATATATTTGGTGAAGAATTTGAAATTGATAAAGAAGAATTTATAATTCATTTTAACGGTTTTACTTCCTTTAACGTTGATTTTACTTTCTTTGAGAGTAAACGAAAAATGAATTTCAAAGGAGAAAATTTATTTGAATTTAGATCTCTCAATGAGTCTGGTGAATAGGGAGATTCAGAATGAATAGCAATTTAGCGTTTCCTCAACTTTGAATAATCAAATCACTATTTTATTTTCTATTACCTAACTTATGTATTAAGGAGCAATTATTAATATCTTTGACGTTATTATACGAAAAAGTAATATTTATGATTCAGAGAGCACAAACAATATATCTCGTCTTGGCATTTGCCTGTATGGTTTTATTATTGTTTTTCCCTATTTTTTCAATAGAGGTTAATGCGTTAGAAGGTGATCTTACAATAGATGCCGTTTTTGGGAAAGATGGAGATGTTGGCGCTGGTTTAACTGAGGGTCTATTCCCAATGTCCTATATTTTTATTGGACTTGCTTTATTGACATTTGCTAGTATCCTTTTATTTAAGAGAAGACCACGCCAATTATTGCTTACACGCTTGAATTTTATTCTTCATTTATTGTTGGTTATTGCCATCTATAGTTTCTATTATTTCGGATCTTCTTTGGTCGAATCAGGAATTACAATTCCGGATGGTGGAACAGTTGAAGTCGCATTTTTTATGGAGTTAGGGTTCTTTTTCTTAATTCCAACCATTGCCTTTTTATTTTTAGCCATTCGCGGAATCAAACGGGATGAGAACCTAGTAAATTCTTTGGATCGGATCCGTTAATATGAATTATTTATCAGTAGAGAATCTTACCAAATCATTTGGTGAACGCGTCCTTTTTGAAGACCTAACATTTGGGATCGATAAAGGCGAAAAAGTAGCGGTAGTTGCTAAAAACGGAAACGGAAAATCAACACTTTTAAAAATAATTTGTGGTGACGGTACTGAAGATATTGGTCGTATTGTTTATCGGAAAGATATCCGATTAGATTATTTGGAGCAAGCCGAAAATTTTGATCCAGAAAAATTCATCTTTGATGAAGTATTGGCCACAGAAACTGTCGAGAATCAAGCAATTCGTGCCTACGAAAACGCGATTCAAAATCCCGAAGATACGGAGGCGTATAAAAATGCTTTTGAGCAAATGAACGCCACCAATGCATGGGATTATGATGTGAAAGTGAACACCATTCTATCCCAACTCAAAATTGAGGATAAAATGGCGGCCATTGGAACACTTTCGGGTGGACAAAAAAAACGAGTAGCTTTAGCTAAAATCCTAATCAACGAACCTGATTTAATGATTTTGGATGAGCCTACCAACCATCTAGATTTAGATATGATTGAGTGGTTAGAGACCTATCTCTCCAAATCAAAGTCAGCAATAATAATGGTGACACACGACCGCTATTTTTTAGAGGGAGTCTGCACAGCAATTATCGAATTAGAAGACCAACAGATTTATAAATACAACGGTAATTTTTCTTATTATTTAGAGAAAAAAGCAGAACGCCAAGAAATTTTGCAAGCCACAATAGGTAAAGCGAAAAACCTAATGCGTACCGAGTTGGATTGGATTAGAAGACAACCCAAAGCAAGGGGAACCAAACAAAAAGCGAGAGTTGACGCTTTTGATGGATTAAAAGATACGGCAACTCAGCGTATACAAAAAGACGAATTAGAGATTCGGATTCAAATGAATCGCCTCGGATCTAAAATTGTTGAGCTGCATAAATTGGGCAAATCATTTGGCGATAAAAAAATCATTAACCACCTCAATTACGGATTCAAAAGAGGTGAGAAAATGGGAATTGTCGGAGCTAACGGTACTGGTAAATCAACCTTTTTGAACATGTTGGTTGGGACTGAACAACCTACAAAAGGAAAAATCAGTGTTGGCGAAACGGTTGTTATGGGTTATTACCATCAAAGTGGAGCTAATTTTAAATCGGGTAAAAAAATGCTCGAAGTCATTACAGATATTGCAGAATTTATTCCTTTGGAAAAAGGGAAAAGAATGTCAGCAGCTCAGTTTCTCGAAAAGTTCTTGTTTCCTCGATCCATGCATTATACAGATGTGGACAAATTAAGTGGAGGTGAGAAAAAACGGTTGTATTTAATGACTATCTTGATGAAGAATCCGAATTTTCTAATTTTGGATGAGCCTACAAATGATTTGGATATTTTTATTCTTGGAGTGCTTGAAGATTATTTGGCACAATTTGAAGGATGCTTAATAATTGTTTCTCACGATCGTTATTTTTTGGATAAGCTGGTTGACCATACGCTCTATTTTAGAGGTGAGGGTGAGGTAAAAGATATCATTGGAAATTACACCGCTTATCGCGAGTATTTGAAGCTTGAAACGAGTGAAGCGCGCAAGCAAGAAAAAGCGAAAAAGGATAAGGCAAAAGTAATGGTTGAGGAAGTTAAACCTGATAAAAATAAGGTGAAATTGTCCTATAAAGAACAAGTGGAGTTTGATGGTTTAGAAGATCTGATTGAGAAATTGTCAAGCGAATTAGAAACTGTTACAACCGAATTAAATAGCGGTAGCTTAAGCGGACAAGAGGCGGGAACGAAAGCAACACGCCTGAATGAAATTGGCCGCGAAATTCAGGAAAAAGAAGCGCGTTGGTTGGAACTTGCGGAGTACGCCTAGTCCATATCAAATAAAAAATATACCAATTGGTATTTTTTATCTATATTTGCAGTCATGAAAGGTAAAGCCGAACAAACTACCCAGTTTATCATTAGCACGGTTGCGCCCATATTTAACAGAAGTGGGTATTATGGTACGAGTATGTCGGATATTACCAAAGCTACTGGATTAACGAAAGGCGCAATCTATGGCAATTTTAAAAACAAAGAAGTTCTAGCATTCGCCGCATTTAAACACAATGTTGATTTAGTGGTCGACAGAATTAAGTCGGAACTCATTCAAATTGATTCACCAGTTGATCAATTGCGTGCTTTGCTTAATTTTTATCGCCGTTACCGTGCTTATACCATAGAAATTGGCGGTTGTCCTATTTTAAATATTGGTGTTGATGCCAATCATCAAAATTCCGAACTATTGTCGAAGGTGCAAGAAGTGGTGAAAAAATTACAGTTCTACATTCGAAAAATGATTGAGCTGGGACAAGCTTCTAAAGAGATTAAATCAGAAATTGATGCGGAGCAGTATGCAAAGCGCATTTTTGCCTTAATTGAAGGTGCAATTTTTATGGCGGTAACTATGAATGATGATAGTTATGTCAATGATATGATGAACCATGCGGATAGATTACTGGATGAAGAATTGATAAATTAAATTTTTTTAAACAACTGCGATACTTCAACTAAAATGGAACTGAATTCTTATTTTTCTAAGTGATATTTC
>TARA_B110000037_G_scaffold8912_1_pt1 | contig 12343 bp, 13 predicted proteins | sample TARA_B110000037 | Tara Oceans TARA_B110000037 (sample SAMEA4397196) | marine metagenome | biome: Polar Biome; feature: [MIX] marine epipelagic wind mixed layer (ENVO:01000061); material: water (ENVO:00002006), including particulate matter (ENVO:01000060) such as... | depth 10-100 m
CAGCTTTAGATTTTAATAAATTATCTTGATTAAAGGGGGTTATAGGTCTTGGGGAGTCAAAAATAACAGCTAGAATCCATGGCTTCATTGATAAAATATTTTCCCGAGGCATTGTATGGAAGTCTGCTAATAGGTTAATTTTTTCTAACTCTTCTTCACTTAAATGGCCATCATATAATTTAGGATCAACCTGTAGTATTGATCTATCAATAATCTCATCTGCCTCCATAACAAAAATATCGATTTCTTTTAGTTTTTCTTCAACAATGGGTTTGAAATTTGATACCCGGTTATCATCTGTATGAATCGTACCAAATAAATAATGTTTTTTACCCTCAAGATCAGTTATTTGCCAAAAAATAGAGTTTATTTCTTCTTTTTTTGCCTGGGTAGCCGTATAAAGAGAAATAGGCTGATCAGTTTTAAATAACTCGCCAACATAATTTTCCAGGGCCCAACTATTTGGGATTGAAAAAATGCAGAAAACACATAGAATTAAAGGTAGTATATTTTTTATAATTGAATTCATAAGATAGTAAGTCTGAAAATACATCATTTGGTTCATATAATACTTTAAAGTACTCAAAAGATATTACTATCATTTTATTTTTAATTAAATAAAATGGTAACTTCTTAAGAATTTCTAATGTAACTATTTTAATGGGGAATTAATGAAAGCCTTAGTAAAAAGACATGCGAAAGAAGGTATATGGCTTGAAGATATGCCCGAACCTGAAATTGGTAATAATGATGTGCTAGTTAAAATAAAAAAAACTGCCATCTGCGGCACAGACATCCATATTTATAATTGGGATGAATGGGCTCAGAAAACTATACCCATCCCAATGATCACTGGTCATGAATATGCTGGTGAGATTGTAGAGCTTGGCTCTAATGTTTATGATTTAAAGATTGGGGATATAGTATCTGGCGAGGGACATATTACTTGTGGTCGATGTCGCAATTGTTTAGCTGGGACTATACATCTTTGTCCAAACACAATCGGAGTTGGTGTTAATAGAACTGGAGCTTTTGCAGAATATTTATCTGTTCCAGCAAAAAATATATTTAAACCAAGTCAAGAAATGTCAACAGACCTACTAGCCTGCTTCGACCCATATGGTAATGCTGTCCATACAGCACTTTCATTCAATATGGTTGGTGAAGATGTTCTTATAACAGGTGCGGGTCCAATTGGAATAATGTCAGCAATGGTAGCGCATCATGCTGGTGCAAGAAATATTGTAATCACAGACCTAAACCAATACCGACTTGATTTAATCAAAAAAATCTTACCAAAAGTGATTACAGTTAATGTTGAAAAAAATTCAATATCAAAAGAATTAATGGAGTCTTTGGGAATTTTTGAGGGATTTGATGTTGGCTTAGAGATGTCTGGCTCTCCAAAAGCTTTTTCTGACATGCTTAGTAAAATGATAAATGGTGGTCGGATTGCCATGCTTGCAATTATGCCAGCAGGATCAGGAATTGATTGGGACTTAGTCGTCTTCAAAGGTCTTACTATTAAAGGCGTTTATGGTCGAGAAATTTTTGAGACTTGGTACAAGGGAACAATGATGGTTCAAAGTGGTCTACCGCTTGAGAAAATAATTACTCATCGCTTTAACTTCAAAGAGTTTCAAAAAGGTTTTGATGTAATGCGATCAGGTAAATCAGGTAAAGTTATTCTTAATTGGGAAACATAATATTAATAAGGATTGGATTATATAATGAGTTTTAAAGTTGCGCGTGAAAGCATTACAAGTGATTTAGCTGAAATTAAAGCTGCTGGTCTCTGGAAAACTGAGCGCTATATTAATTCAGATCAAAAAAGTGAAATTACCTTAAGTGACGGAAGTAAGGTGATTAATATGTGTGCCAATAATTATTTAGGCTTAGCTAATAACCCAGAAATTATCGAGGCCGCAAAATCTAGTTACGACAAATGGGGCTTTGGGTTGGCTTCAGTTAGATTTATTTGTGGCACTCAGACAATACATAAGACATTAGAAAAAGAAGTAAGTACATTTTTAGGTATGGAAGAAACAATACTATATGCAGCATGTTTTGACGCGAATGCAGGACTATTTGAGACAATTTTAACTGCTGAAGATGCAGTTATTTCCGATGAGCTTAATCACGCATCAATTATTGATGGTGTCCGACTTTGTAAAGCTGCCCGTTATCGCTACAAAAATAATAATATGTCTGACCTAAGGGATAAGTTAACTGAGGCAAAGAAAAATGGCGCTAGAAGAATTTTAATTACAACTGATGGTGTCTTCTCAATGGATGGAACAATAGCTCAGTTGGATAAGATTTGTGATCTTGCAGACGAATTTGATGCAATGGTTCATCATGACGATTGTCATGCAACTGGATTCATGGGTAAAACCGGTCGTGGCGTTCATGAATATCGTGGAGTAATGGACCGAGTAGATATTATTACTAGCACATTCGGTAAAGCATTAGGTGGTGGGTCTGGAGGATTCACTTCAGGTAGGAAAGAAATTATTGATATGCTCAGGCAAAGATCTAGGCCTTATTTGTTTTCTAACACTTTAGCCCCTTCTATATGCGCGGCAACGCTCAAAGCGCTTGAAATGATAAGTGGCAATTCAGACTTACGAGATCGTCTAGAGAATAACACGCATTATTTCAGAAAAGGCATGCAAAAAGCTGGTTTTATGGTTGATGACGGAGACCATCCAATCGTTCCAGTAATGCTAGGAGATGCAAATTTAGCACAAGAAATGAGCAAAAAATTATTATCAAAGGGTATATACGCAATAGGATTCTTCTTTCCAGTCGTGCCTAAGGACAAAGCTAGAATTAGAATGCAAATTTCAGCAGCTCACAACAAAGAAGATTTAGATAAAGCTATCTCGGCCTTCGCTTTAGCAAAAAAAGAATTGGCGAGGTAAACTCAATCAATGAACTTTAGAAAATTATTTTTAATATTAATCTTTATTTATTCGCAATCCAGCAATGCTCTTCAAATCGGAGATAAAGCGCCTAATTTTATTGCTCAATCGACTAAAGGTGAAATTAACTTCCATGAATGGAGCAAGGGAAAATGGACTATTTTATTTTCTCATCCTGGCGACTTTACTCCCGTTTGCACTACTGAATTAGCAGAGCTTGCATTTCTTCAACCAGAATTTAAAAATAGACAAACAAAAATTATTACACTAAGTGCAGACAGTCTTAATGATCATTTAGAATGGGTGTCTCATATTGATAAATATAAAAATTTAATTAGAATAAATAAAAAAGATACCATAACAATAGGCTTGGAAAAACCTAATCTTAATTACCCAATTATTTCAGATAAAAAGTTAAAGATAGCTACTGCTTATGGGATGTATCATCCTAAGGCCGAACCGAGGGAAGGTGTATTTGGAGATGTAAACAAATCAACTATTAGATCTGTTTTTATAATTGATCCAGATAAAACTATTCAAACAATTCTATCTTATCCCAAACATATTGGTAGAAACTTTAATGAAATTATTCGAATAATTGATGCCCTTCAATTGGCTGAAAAATATAATGTTTCCACACCAGGAAATTGGCAAATAGGTATGCAAGTAATTGTCCCTACACATATTCCATCTGATGATATAAAAGAAAAATATAATGTAGAAAATTTCATAGTGCATCAAGAATATTTACGAACTATTAATGACCCTAGTGAAGATAAATAAATATCATAAATACTTAAAAAAGAAAAACTTAAAAAAAATAATGAAAATTAAATTGATAAATAAATGAGGGGAAATTTAAATGGGTACATATAAAATAATTTTGAATAATGTATTAATATTATCATTATTTTTATTAATAACTGGATGTGCAAAATATATTGACCTCAAAGATGGGGCAGATAAAGTATTATTGTTAAAAGAAAGACCAACAGATTGCGTCTCAAGAGGAAGTGTTGATGTTAGTGTTCTTTCAGAAATTGCGTATGTTGAAAGAAGTGAAGAAAATATTAATAGAGATTTATTACAATTAGCACAGAATAGTGCAGTTTCAGTTAGGGCAAATACACTTGTAAAAGATAAATCTTCTAAGCTAGGTGAAGCTACATTCTCAATGTATAAATGTAAGCGACCTTGGGCAAATAATTAAGCAAAATAGATTATTTTTTTAATTTTACTATTTGAAAACTTGGCTTTACTTGTTCATATAAATTATTAAGGAATTCTTCCGTATCTTTAGGAAAATCTATATCTTCAAAATAAGAATTTACTAATGGACATATATGATTCTTATTGCTGCTATTTGTAAATTTATCGTCAACATCAATTACCTTTCCTTCATTATCCACATTGAAAATATTTTGTTGCGACCATTTTTCATCATCAATACTTTTAAAATCGTACCCAATAAAAGTTGTTTGATCTTCCAACACGTATGCCGCAGCCCTTGCAAAAGCTTTAGATTTATATTTCTCTGCTAAAAAGTTAACTAAATAAGTTTCTAGCTCATCAGAAATTCCCTTACCGCCATTAACTTCAGAAAACATACCGGTGAATAAGATATATTGATTATCAACATCGCAAAAAGTTAAGGCTTTGTTAACTGCTTTATGTTTTAAAACAATATCTTTAAAAGTTTTTGGAAATTCTTTTTTTAAGTAATCGAATTGTTTATTCATTTCTAACCCTTACACCCTATTATTTAATTTTTTATCAGCATATGCTAATCTATGTTCAAGTGTATTACAAATCTAATTGCTACCCATAACCTTAAAAAACTATAATTAATATTCAAGTTAAAATAAAGTTTCTGAACTCAAATTAAGTTTTATTTTTTTAGAATGATGGTAAGAATTTTAATTTACATAGATATTTAGTTTTACTAAGATTGAAGTTTTATAGCATGTTAGAAACATAGAGTTGGAATTATTTCTTTGGAATCACTGATAAATATTAGCTTTTAATAATTATACTTTAGATTTATATTTTTCATTTAAATTTTCTTTGTCAATATTAGACCCTTCCGAAAGATTATATAAATCAGTATTTGATAATTTAACAGCTTCTTCCGGTGGTAGGTTATGTCTATTCGTATAAACAAGAGCATCTGCATGAGGAAGCAATTGATCACATTGGTCACAATAAGGAAACAAATTAAAAAGTCCAACTTTGTGAGCGTACCTTAGTAATCTATATTTCTTCTCATTAAGAATTTCAAGAACTGGTTGTTCAAAAGCGTTACCCAAAACTATTTTATTATTATAGTCATAGCAACAAGGAATCACTTCGCCATCCCACTGAACTTGTAAAGCCCCTGTCTCAGGCCTACCACAGGTTGTTTTAACTATCTCAGTCTGCTCTTCATCACGGTCTCGATAATCTCGACCATCACCAAAGTTATGTGGCCTCCAAATCTCAATAGCATCTACTAAAGGCTCCCAAAAATCTTGAAAAGCTTGCTCATCTTTTTCATTTTCAGGTAGAGTTAAATAAGAAATCTGAATTTTAGTATTAAAATTTTGCTCATCTCTTAATTTAATAAATTTTAATAGCCCGTCTCTCGTTCTCTCAAAATCAAGACCCTGCATTACAGTATTATAAGTATCTTTACCCATCCCATAAAAGCTAATACGGATTTCATCTAATCCTGCTTCTAATATTTTTTGTGCTCGCTTACTATTAAGAACTGAGCCATTTGATATTATGTAGGTTAATAATCCTTTTTTATTAGCGTAAGCAATTTTTAATTCTAAGTTTTTATCAAGCATTGGTTCGCCAAAGCCCGTAAGCACAATCTGTTTAGCTCCAAGGGTAGCAACTTCATCAATGCTTTTCTCATATTTATCCTGATCCATAATGCCATGTGCACGTCCATGCTCATGCTCATCTCTGGGACACATAATACAAGATGCATTACAATGATCCGTAACTTCGTATCTCACTTCTGGATGCAAAAGCTTTGTTACTAAATCATCAGAAGGTAACTTTTTAAGTAATTCTTCTAGACTAATATCATCAAAATTAATGCTGCCATCTTTCAGGAGGTTATCCTGCAAAATTCTGAGGTTTGGGTCAATATTTCTGATTGGTATTACTACCCTGCTATTTGCCATGCCCTTACATCCTATTTTTTCTTTAAGTAATATTGTATATCTAATACACTTTAAACGCTCAACTTAATCTTTTCAGAAATGTTATACGAATTTGTATATCAGAAAAATAGGAGTAAATTAGTTCTAATTTCATATTAAATTTTGGAGTCAAAAATGAGTGATGAAGAATTAATTAAAAAAACTATACAGCATTATATAAATGGAGCTATCTCAGGAAATGGTGATGATATGAAGCCAGCGTTTCATATCGAAGCTACAATCTTTGGTTACATTGGAGATGACTTGTTTTCTGGTCCGATAAAAAATCTATTTGATTGGATTGATGAAAATCCACCAGCAAATGAACTTGAAGCCAATATTGTTAATATTGATATAGAAGGTACTGTCGCGACTGTTAGGCTGGAATCTAGCAATTGGTCTGGGCATCAATTTACAGACCTGTTTACTTTATTAAAACTTAATAGTGATTGGAAGATAATGAACAAGGTTTTTCACCTACATAGTTAAATCTAAAATTAAGATTTATCTGTTTAGATCATGTGAGTGTGTTATTTTTTTTTATTAGCTTTATAAGCAATAAATATTAAAATCCCTAAAACAAAAATTAACCCAAAGAAAATAATAATGTAATAAAAATAAGGCTCGAATTTATTCATGTTTAATTTTATTAATTTCTTTTGCCATCCTAAAACCTGCATCGAAAGCACATTCAACTTTTCCCTGAGTTAGCCAATCCCCACATGAAGCAAGCCTATTTTCATAATCAATTAATAAATCAGATTTGCTTTGTTTTTTAATATTGGCATATCGCCAACCATGAAGATCGATATGATCAGCGTGTGAAGTATCATAGCCAATAATTCGTGAAGTTTCTTTATTTAGAAATGAGATAACATCCTGAGGGTCATCAGATAAGTGTTTTTCTGCCCAAACATTAGTTGAGTGAATCAACATAGCAAACGATTTTTTTCTATGTGGCTTAGAATTATTAATGGACACCCAACTGATATCAGCTTCTCTTATAAGGGCCGCATCCCATGATAATGGAAGTGCTTTTTTAAACCCAAGCATCAATGAGAAACAACTTACCATTTTCTTATTAAGCAAATCTTTATGATACTTAAAATATTTTGGAAGAATTTCAGCAGATTGAATTGCAGGCGCTGTAGATATAACCCAATCAAATTCCCCTAAATTATTTAACTTTTCGTCAAATAAATTCCAGATATTATTAGAATTTTTAGATATTTTATTAACTGTCGTGTTTAATCTAACATCAAGCTCTTTGGATAAATACTTAGAAATAGAATTCATCCCAGGCACACCAACATAATGAGGATATTCCGAATCCCAAGTAGTTTCTCTAAGAAGTGTACTATTTTTAAATTCAGCAAAACGAGCATCCCATCGTTTAATTACATTTTTTTTTATCAATGGCTCAATAAAATTTTTAAAATCTTGATGCTTAGCAGTGAAAAATTGAGCTCCATGATCAAATTCATAATTACCAGAAAGGCGAAAAGCCATCCTCCCTCCAACGCCTCGGCTTTTTTCAAAGAGAGTTACATTAGCAATATTTTTAAGATTTTTTGCAATAGTTATTGCTGAAATTCCTGCACCGATAATAGCAATATTCATTTTTAAGATTGTAACTCACTAATGGTGCATGCAAATTAATGGTAGTTAATTTATTATTTAAAAAAATACGACATTAAAATAAGATTAAGAGTATATTATGCAAAAAAATTAAGGAAATAATATGAGTTTAATAAGATGGTTTATAGGAAAATTAATTCTTTTTCTAAATTTAATAACTTTACCTAAGCCACTGTTAAGGAAAAAGATTGATCAAGATAGAATTGATAAAAAAACGAAAAATTTAACAATTTACCAATTTGAAGCCTGTCCATTTTGTGTAAAAGTAAGAAGATTTTTAAGAAAAAATAGTCTTAAAATAAATCTTAAGGACGCAAAAAATAATAAAAATTTTAAATCAGAGTTGGTCAATGAAGGCGGAAAACATAAAGTGCCATGCTTAAAAATAGAAAAAATAAATTCTAAAACTAAATGGTTATATGAATCAACTGAAATTATTAAATTTTTAAAGAAAGAATTTAAAATATCAAACTAGTGGTGAGTAATTATTTGCTATTTGATATCAATTTTTTCAAATAGTTTTAGTTGACACCTCAGACTACCTTAAAAATTGAATTAGTTGCTGATGTGCCATTCCTTCCAAATAAATCAAGATAATGCTGATCTGTTAAATAAGTATTTTTTGTATTCTTTATGAAGTTAAATAATTCTTTTTGCTTACCATCACTATCCTCCACTATTAAATAATCTCCTGCACCAACCTTACTATCTATTTTATTTAATACTTTAGAAATATTCTCATGTGCATCTTCAATAATTAACTTCGAACCAACCCAATTTTTATTTTCTGGAAAATCTATATTGTCATTTAAATTATTCAAATCAAACTCAATAAAATTTACATTAGGGTAACTAAAATCTGGTTTATTAATATCATAACTATATATTTGAGATTTTAATCCAAGGATTTTTGTCATATCAGCCAACCAAACTGCACTTCCTCCTTTTCCAGACCCTATTTCGATTATTACATCTGGCTTTAATTCCTCTAATAACATTGAGTAAATGGCTAAATCGAATACAGATTTAAAAACAATATGATCTTTCCAAGTAAATACTCCATGTGTTCCTTGTGAAAGAACTACAGACATACCATTTGTTCTAGGATGATTTGAATAAATACAATTTTCTTCTGACCGAATCTGGTAATCTTTAAAGCGGTTTACCTTTGAAGAATAGATACTTCTAAACCATTCATAGGCTTTTAAGGCATTGGGATCTCCCTCTCGCATATGACGTAATAAAAAATTATCAAAGAAAGATGGTATTTTATCTTGCTCATTATTAATCTTATGCTGCATCACGATGTCTAATAGAGAATTGATAAACCTATCTTTATATACTTCAAATTCGACCTGAATTTTCAACTCTATATAGATAATTAATTCAAATGCTAATAATAAATTTTTGTCTAATAAGAGCTCATTTAAATAGGACTTAATACCTTCAGCATCATCAGTAAAATCAAAAGGGTTTTTTTTTAATGCTTTGTCAACTAACGGATTTAAAGATGTTATGGACTTTTCCAACTCAAACTACTCCTTTTAGATAAGCTTGAAACCTATTATATAAAGGGTTAAGCCTTATTTAATTGGTGGGGCTCCAATCTCTCCTGTATTTTTATTTATATTGGTATATCAAGCCTCTGAAAACGGCCTACTCATAAGCTTTGGTAGTTCGTATTTGTTTATATTAATCCATGTCAAAGTGTAATACAAATTGCAATACAGCTATGAAATTAAATTTGCTCACTTAATTTTCTGAGAGTAAACTGAGCGCTATGAAAAAAATATTATTTTTAATTACATTATTCCCGAGCATTCTTCTAGCCGATGACTTTAAAATGTGTCAAAAAATAGCTTCTGATATAAATGATTCAGCTCCAATGACCATTAATGAAACAACTAGACTTGATAACGCTATGTGTATCTCGAGTTTGGAAAAAGAGGAAAAGGTTAAACTTATATATAATTATAAAATATTAGATGGTAGGGTCACAAAAAAGGACATTAATGCTCGTAGGCCTACCGAAATAAATAAGTGGTGCTCGAAGCCTGATATGACTCTGATGCTAAATACTTATGATATTGAATATAGACATCAATATATGAGTGATAAATATATTGCATCAATTAATCTAACTATAAATGATTGTAAATAGCTAAGCTTGAGTTAAATTAGGAGCTGCGAGTGAAATCTCATAAAAATATAAAACTACCAACCAACCGTAAATTTGGATTCTTCTTTACGTCAGTTTTTGCCTTGCTGAACTTGTATTTCCTTTTTGTCGGCTTAAATCCGATAGCCTATGTTATGTTTGCAATCACTGTGTTTTTTCTTCTTACTACATTAATTAAACCCGATACGCTGTTACCCCTGAATAAGCTGTGGATGCAATTAGGTTTACTATTGGGTATGATTATCAATCCAATTGTTTTGGGGATTATATTCTTTGGATTATTTACCCCTATGAGCTTATTGATGAAGTTGTTTAAACGTGATGAACTTCGTCTCAAACTTATCACTGATAGAAAATCGCATTGGAAAGTACGTGATAAAGGTGATGCACAAACTAACACATTTAAAAATCAATTCTAAAATGGAAAGAGCTAATGGAATTTCTTAAAGAACTATGGCTATTTCTGCGATTCCGTAAGAAGCTTTGGTTAGCCCCAATTATTATTATAATTCTTATGTTGGGAATGCTATTAATAATGGTGGAAGGTTCAGTAGTTGCACCATTTGTTTATACACTATTTTAAGAAAAAAATTTGTCTACGTATATCTTAGGATTATCGGCTTTTTATCATGATAGCGCTGCATGCTTACTAAAGGATGGAGATATTATTGCTGCGGCACAAGAAGAACGCTTTACTCGCAAAAAGTATGATGCTAGTTTTCCTCATCACTCAATCAAGTACTGTTTAAAACATGCTGGTATTTCTGCTGATAAAGTTGCAAACGTAGTTTTTTATGAAAAGCCTTTTGTAAAATTTGAACGTTTGCTAGAAACTTATCTTGCATTTGCTCCTAAAGGCTTCAAAAGTTTTACAATAGGAATGCCAGCATGGATTAAAGATAAGCTTTTCCAAAAATCTATACTAATTAACGAGCTCACGAATACCCTTGGAGCAGGCATTAACTGGCAGGAACGTTTGTTGTTTTCTGAGCATCACTTATCTCATGCAGCGAGTGCTTTCTATCCTTCACCATTTAAAAGTGCAGCCGTTCTTACATTAGATGCTGTTGGTGAATGGACAACAACTTCTGTGGCTTTAGGAAAAGGTAAAGACTTAAAAGTTATCAAAGAAATTCACTTTCCTCACTCGTTAGGACTTCTTTACTCAGCATTTACTTATTACACAGGTTTCAAAGTTAACTCTGGTGAATATAAAGTGATGGGTTTGGCACCCTATGGTAAACCAAAGTATGCAGACTTAATTAAAGAAAAGCTCATTAAAATTGCAGAAGATGGCAGCTTTCAATTGGATATGAGTTATTTTGATTATGCCACTGGGCTAACAATGACAAACAAGAAGTTTCACACACTATTTGGTGGGCCTCCCCGCAAAGCTGAGACTGATTTAACGCAACGAGAAATGGACTTAGCAGCATCAGTGCAGAAAGTAACAGAGGATATTATTGTTCTAATAGCTAAAGAAATTGCTAAAAATACAGGAGAAAAAAATCTCTGCTTGGCAGGGGGAGTTGCGCTTAACTGTGTTGCTAACGGCATTCTTTTAAGAGAAAAAATATTTGATAATATATGGATTCAACCAGCAGCTGGAGATGCGGGTGGTGCAATAGGTTCTGCATTATGTGCTTGGTATTTACATCACTCTAAAGATCGAAATATATCTAGTGAGCGCGATGCAATGAAGGGTGCCTACCTTGGTCCTAGCTTTACCAATGAAGAAATTGAGGCTGAGCTCAATTTATGTGGGGCAAAGTTTAAAAAACTTTCTGAATCGGACTTGATTGAACAAGTAACCTCTGCGCTTGTAGATGAGAAAGCAGTGGGCTGGATGCAAGGACGTATGGAGTTTGGACCCCGATCCCTTGGTGGGAGAAGTATTATTGCAGATCCTCGTTCCCCCGGAATGCAAAAGCAGCTTAATCTAAAAGTTAAGTACAGAGAAAGCTTCCGTCCTTTTGCTCCGAGTATTCTAAGAGAAGATGTTTCTGACTGGTTTGAGATTGATATTGATAGTCCTTACATGTTGCTTGTGGCTAATGTTCAAAAAGACAAACGCCTTAAAATGAAAGTAGAAGAAAAAGCCTTGTTTGGGATAGATAAGCTGAACGTACCAAATTCCTCAATTCCAGCAATTACGCATATCGATTACTCAGCTCGTATCCAAACAGTGCATGAAGATACAAACCCTCGCTATTATGCGCTAATTTCTAAGTTCAAAGAAAAAACTGGTTGTCCGCTTGTTGTTAATACTTCATTTAACGTCCGCGGAGAACCAGTCGTCTGCAATCCAACTGATGCTTTTAAATGCTTTATGGGTACTGAATTAGATGTCTTAGCGGTTGGCAATTATCTTCTCTTAAAAGATGAACAAGACAAAGCACTTAGAGAAAATT